>ERZ1026989.858-NODE-858-length-10138-cov-5.561341_pt1 | contig 10138 bp, 8 predicted proteins | sample MGYA00519250_ERZ1026989 | MGnify/ENA primary metagenome ERZ1026989 (study PRJEB26926, sample SAMN06164542) | human gut metagenome | biome: ENVO:00009003; feature: ENVO:2100002; material: ENVO:00002003 | host: Homo sapiens | place: USA | collected 2012 ... | reverse complement strand
GAGATTTCTGCCTGTCTCGTGGGCTCGGAGATGTGTATAAGAGACAGTTTCACCGTTGCGTGAAGAACGAACACCAAGTTTTAAGGTGGACTATGGGCAGAATTTGTGGTATGACTTCGGGTTGGGCGAGGGCGGCACGCTGATCGACCTCGTGATGCGCATGGAGCGGTGCGAGGCCGGGGAGGCCATGCGGCAGCTGGAACGACATATTGACAGGATGCCCGTTTTCTCTTTCACCGGAAAGAATCCTGTTCCGCAACGTTCTCCCTCAATTATCGTCGAGAAGGTGCGACTGCTGGAAAATCCCGCCTTGCTTGACTACCTCATGGAGCGGGGCATTGACCTCGATACGGCGCGGGGACATTGTTCGGAGGTGCATTATCGCGTGGCGAACAAATCCTATTTCGCCGTCGGATTCCGCAACAATGCCGGAGGTTGGGAGTTGCGCAACCGCTATTTCAAGGGCTGCACATCGAAAGCCCCGACGACCCGACATGGCGATTATCCGACGTGCCTCGTCTTCGAGGGATTTATGGACTACCTCTCGTTCCTGACGCTCAAGCGCAACCCGACCCCGCCGTACAATGTCGCCGTGCTGAACTCGGTAACGAACCTCGCCAAAGCTGTTCCGTTCATCGCGTCGCACGAACAGGTTTATGCTTACCTCGACAACGACGAGGCAGGCCGCAAAGCGACGGCTGAGTTGAAAATTGTCTGCCGCAACCTCTCCGACCAATCCGTTCACTATCGGCCGCACAACGATCTGAACGACTATCTGCGAGGCCGTCGTCCCGTGAAAGAGCACCAGCGGTCGCGCGGTCGCAAGTTATAACGTCGCTCACCATTCGGCCGCTTCGCGCCCGCGACTTTTCCTCCACAGAAAAGCCATAGCCTATTAGGGCTTTTTCTGAACCGCAACACTTCATGTCGCTGAAAAAGCCCCAATAGGCCAAAGGGCGACCCTTTGGAAACCCTTTGCGACCGTTCCGGCCGCCGACCGCTATGCGGTCGAAATACAAACCACGCAAGTATCAATCACCTAAAACCTATCTACTATCATGGGATACGTCGTATTGCATTTGGATAAGTCGCCGGATAACGAAGTTCCGATGACCGCCCATATCGCACGTACCAAAATGCCGCCGAACGCCATACCGGAGTTGACTTATCTGAACGAAGAACTCGTCGAATATCCGAAAGGTGTCGCCGACCGAACGGAGGCAATCAACCATCGGCTCAACCATGCTGGATTAACCCGCAAAATCGGTACGAATCAAGTACGGGTAATCCGGGTTATGCTGACCGGCTCGCAAGAAGATATGAAACGCCTCGCCCAAGAGGGCCGTTTGAAAGCGTGGTGCGCCGATAACCTCACATGGCTGCGAAAAACTTTCGGTACCGAAAATGTCGTTTCGGCAGTCTTACACATGGACGAAGCGACACCGCATATCCACGCGGCGGTCGTTCCCATCGTTACAGGAGAACGCCGCAAAGTCCGCGAGAGAAAATCCACCGAATCGGGTAAACGGAAATATCACACGAAATCCAATACTCGGCCTCGACTGTGTGCGGATGACGTAATGTCGCGTGTCAAGCTAAAAGAGTATCAAGATACCTATGCCGCAGCAATGGCTAAATACGGTCTGCAACGGGGTATTGACGGCTCGAAAGCCCGACACGTTACGACTCAAGAGTTTTATCGCAATGCCATTGCCCAACAGCAGAACTTGCAAGACAACATCGGCGAACTGCTCCGCATCGAGGCGGAGAAACGCAAAGCCATCGAACATGTCACCAAGCAAAAACAGGCTGCACGCGAAGAATTGCATCGAACCACAATCGAACTGAAGGCAGTAAAAGGAGAGCTGAAAACTGAACGGCTGAAAAACTCCGCCGCCGAGGTCGGTACGACCATTTTGGACGGTATTGGTTCAATGATCGGCACGTCGAAAGTCAAACGGCAGGAGCAGGAGATCGGAATGCTGCGACAAGAGGTCGCCGCACGCGATGAAACAATCGAGATGCTGCAAACGAAAATTCAGACTATGCAGAACGACCACAGCAGAGAATTGACGGCAATGCAAGCACGGCATGCCACCGAAACAGCGAACCTAACGAAGCGACATGAAAAGGAGGTATCATTGCTGAAAACCGTTCTCTCGAAAGCAGTAAAATGGTTTCCCTATTTCCGCGAAATGATTCGCATGGAAAGCGTTTGTCGAACGATAGGCTTCGATGACAAACAAACTGCGACGCTTATCAAGGGCAAACCCCTCGAATACAGCGGCGAACTATACTCCAAAGAACACAACTGCAAATTTACAGTTGAACGAGTAACTGCTCAAATAAGTCCCGACCCGACCGACAAACGAAAACTGCAACTTAATATCGACAAAATACTGTTTAAGGAGTGGTGCAAAGAAAGATTTGAAAAACTATGTCAGTTTCTCCCCCGGGAACGACGACAATCCAAAGGTCTTAAACGATAAACTTAAGGGGCTGTCCAACAAGCCTCCGAATATGAAAATCACCCCGTCAGAGCGCATTCTGGCAGGGGTGAAATCGTTAAAATAAGACTTGTTAGACAGCCTCTTGATATTTATTTTTGTCTTTTGCCAATAGCCTTATCTATAACTTTTTTGAATTTTTCTAAACTGTAATCATCGTCGTCATCCAATATAAAACAGCCATTGACATATTCCATATTTTCATCTACGATAATCAAAACATCGCTGATCTGATGCATGCCAAGTCTATTCGCGCACCGAAATCTATGGTAAATATTCCATCCGCAGAATTGGTGTTCGCTCACCGCATTTGCATGGTCTCGAATCACGTTCATTTTAACCTTGACCTCCTCGTCCAATTCTTTGAGTTGATTAGCGTAATCGTCCATTTCTTCTTTGGCCTGCCGATATTTTTCTCTGGCATAGCTGCTCCATCCTCTCGAATCGCTCCAAATAGCGGCCGACGATTTTGCGGAATTGTATTGACGTTGCAGTCGTTCTTTTTGCTCATCCGCATTTAGCTCGATTAAATCATGGACGGCTCTAATCACAGCTAAATCCGTATAAATAGAAGTATATGCGCTGTCTATTTGTGTTTCAATGGGTTCGTAACTATCCGCATCGTAAAGACGTTTCATCATTTCCGACTTGGCAATCTCTGCTCCTCTTTGTTCTCTTGTCTGCACGCAACCGAACAAAAATGGAACAATACTTAAAATTAAGAAAATCTGTTTCATAGTGGCTTTTATATTTATGTTATAGATTTATCTGTAATGATAATGAATGCCCACTCGTTCTTTGCCATCTTTTTCGTAGGTATATACATCATCAATAATAACGGAACCACGACGATATAGATCGTATATCTCCGGAAAATTCGTTTTGACTAATTCAATTTGTTTCCCATAATCACGTATGTATGTTCTTGTCACACTACATGAAGTTAGCACTGCGAAAAACAAGAGTAAAAGGATCAATCTTTTCATAACTAAGTTATTTGCATCCTCCAGTTTCCACAAGGATATTTATAGTAACACGAAGCGTGGAACTGCAATGCCACGTCTTAACTTGAAGGTCGTAGGAAACCCATAGATGCAGATGTAGTGATAGCAGCCCACGCTAAAGCGTGAGAACCACTATGCCATCCTTGCATCTAATTGAAAATTTCCTACGTTTTCAAGTTACAAGATGAGCATAACGCTTCTTCTCAATATGTCTGGAACGAGCGAACTCTATCCAATTACAAATGTAGCTAATTATTCTTGAAATTTAGTAAAATATGCGAGTTTGTGTTGTGTTTTTATGGTTACTTGATTCAAAATCACTAATTTTGATAGCCGTTACTTTGGCTGGTAATGAAGTCTATATATAATAAATAGGGAAGATCGTACATTAAACTTTATGGTTATGGCGGCTATTGGTAAAATAATAGATAGTAATCCGGTGGTTGGAGGAAGAACAACAAACCAGATTTTGGATACGTGGAAAGACGGAATATTCTTAAAAAAAGAGGATATAACCAGAAATATCAAAGGCTTGAGGTCCCCTCAAATTGGAGCTGTTTATGCAGTTCTGTCACATTGGGAAATTTCGTCAGATCCAGCGACTGTCGTGATGCCTACCGGAACAGGTAAAACAGAAGTTATGCTATCGTTGTTGATAGCAGCGACTTGTAGCAAGACAATGATTATTGTTCCGACAGATGCGTTAAGAACACAAATATCTAATAAAGTAGCATCATTGGGATTACTGAGCAACCCTCAATTCGGTTTAATCAAAGAAACCGTCTTGAAACCGATTGTTGGAGTAATGTCACATCGTCCATGTTCTGCAGAAGAAGCCATTGCTTTTATGGAGCAGTGCAATGTTGTGGTTACGACAATTAGCATTATTGGTAGTTTGTCTAAACCTGTACAAGTGGCAATCGCAAACCAATGTTCTCATTTGTTTGTGGATGAAGCACATCACACCCCAGCAAGATCATGGTCGGTTGTAAAAGATTCTTTTAAAAACACCAAGGTTCTCCAGTTTACTGCAACGCCATTTCGAAATGACGACAAACCTATAGGAGGTAAAATAATATTCAATTATCCTTTACGAAAAGCGCAAGATGAAGGATATTTCAAGCCAATAAATTATATTCCGATTATTGAGTGGAATTCCAAACAATCCGATCAAATAATAGCAAACAAAGCTATCGAACAATTAAGATTGGATATCGAAAATGGATATGACCATGTCCTCATGGCAAGAGTGAATAGTATTGCAAGAGCCGAGATTATTCAAAAAATCTATGCTGATTCGTTCCCGGAATACAATCCATTGTCTATACACTCAAAATTATCTACAAGGTCAATATCGGAGATAAAGGCAAAAATAATTGCCGGTGAATGTAAGATCATTGTATGCGTTGATATGTTTGGGGAAGGCTTCGATATGCCTAAACTGAAAATTGCAGCTTTTCATGATATCAAAAAAAGCTTGCCTACAACTTTGCAATTAATAGGACGTTTTACAAGAACAAGTATGGATGATTCTTTAGGGTGCGCTTCAATAATTGTGAATATAGCAGATATTGATGCACAAAAAGAAATCGAGCACCTATATGCATCCGATGCTGATTGGAATCGGTTATTACCTTATTTAAGCGAAGGAAGAATTGATAATCAAATTTCATTGCGAGAATTTATACAAGGATTTGAGAAGTTTCCGGAAGAATTACCAATCCAAAACCTTTTACCCGCTTTGAGTGCTGTCATCTATAAGATTAATGAACAAGAATGGCATCCTGAAAGATATGCCGAAGGGCTAACAGCTATAGAGCAATATGAAAAAATTTATTACGACACCAATCAGCAGGGAAACACAATTGTAATAGTTGCAGGTAAAAAAGATAAGGTTGCTTTCGGAAAGATTGAAGATTTATTCGAAATGCACTGGACTCTCTATATCATATATCGTAATGTCCGACAAAAGTTATTATTTATTAATTGTTCGGATAATGGTTCTCTTTTCGAAGATTTAGCCAAAGCGGTTACAGACAAAACGGCAAATATAGTAGATGCAACGAGTATATTTAGATGTCTGGGGCATATTAATCGCATAAAAGTAACCAATGTAGGCTTAAAAGACGCATTAAATACACTCCGAAGTTTTACAATGTATGCAGGTTCAGATATTGAAAAGGCATTAACTGAAGCTCAACAGAAAAATAAAATTAAGTCGAATATCTTTGTTACTGGCTATGAAAATGGCGAGGAAACATCGGTTGGATGTTCATATAGAGGACGAGTGTGGTCTCGAAGAATAAACAATATAAATGAATTTACGAAATGGTGTGATTCAATCGGTGCGAAAATTTTAGATTCATCTATCAACGATGAAATGGTTATGCAACATGCAACGAAATATGTCTCTGTCGATGCCATACCGAACAAACGTGCAATTTCTATTGAATGGCCAGAAAATATAATCGGTGAATTTGAAAAAAATATCTATATAGGAACAAATGAAAAAAACATGAAACCTTTGATTTGTATAGATATTTTACTTTCAGAAAATCAAGCAAATGGAGCTTTAAATTTTATCGTTAGAAGCGATGCCTTTGATTCCCATTATACCTATAAAGTTATAGATGGAAATGTATCAATAGATAATGTTTCAACACCTCTTTGCATTAACATAGGGCGTAGTACCTTATCATTATCTGAATTCCTGTGTAAAGACCGCTATTTCCCTACTGTCCGGTTTGTTGATGGAACTACTTTACAAGGCCAATATATGGCCGAATATAGAAATGAGGATGTATTATTCGATCGAGAAAAAATTCAAGTTTGGGATTGGGCAGGTGTAAATATTAAAAACGAATCACAAGGTAATGAGAAAGATAGTACGAGTATTCAATATCATGTGATACAGAAACTTAAAGAACAAAATTTCGACATAATATTCGATGATGACAATGCAGGGGAAATCGCGGATGTTATCGCGATCGAAGTTGATGACGTTAATAAAAAAGTCAAAGTGGAATTGTTCCATTTGAAATTTTCTCAAGAGGACCGTCCCGGGGCTCGAATCAATGATTTATATGCTGTTAATGGACAAGCGCAAAAGTGTGTAAGCTGGCTTCATACCAGACCAGAACATATTATTGGTCGAATGTTAAGACGTGGGGCTTCAGGGCCTAAAAATAGATACGAATTAGGAACAGAAGAGCAACTTTCAATAATTAGGGAAAAAGTAAAAAGTTTGTATGAGATTGAATATATAGTTCATATAGTTCAGCCCGGATTATCGAAAGCTGCAGCCTCAAGAGAACAATTAAAATTACTTAGTCTAACTGAAGCGTTTTTATGGGAAACAAGAATGATTAAGTTGGGGGTTATCGCAAGTGCATAGAATTTCCGAGTATTGAAATTATTTTGTCGGTTTATATGAGTGATGTTAATGATTTTAAGCAAGAGATAGAGTGTATTTATAAAGATGAAAAATACTCTGTCCGAGATAATGGAGCTGTTTTTCGGTATCCTCGTGATGGTAAACGGCCTCGTAAATATGATAATTTCTGGACTTTCGGTAAGCCCAATGATAAACATGGATACATGGAGATTGCCTCTGTTCGAGTCCATATTATTGTGGCTACGGCCTTTCATGGCCCGAAACCAACGAAAGAACATGTTGTCGATCATATAGATACGAATCGCCGCAACAATCGTCCGGACAATCTTCGATGGGTCACACGATTGGAGAACGCACTCGATAACCCAATTACCCGCAAACGTATCATTATGCGTTGTGGTAGTATCGAAGCGTTTTTGGCCAATCCGTCTTTATTGCAAGAAAGCGATGTTACTCCCGATTTCAGTTGGATGAGAACTGTAACGGGTGCCGAAGCCCAAGTCAGTAAAGAGCGATTATTGGCATGGGCTGAAAGCGACAAACAAACATCTGGAGGAGCTTTGGGCGAATGGGTATATGGTCGGCAATCAATTTCGCAAAATGACGGTCAGTCATCGAATGTAGACGAAATTGACAAGTTGCAATCCGATTCCTTAAACGGGTGGGGCCAAATTCCGCCTCAAGCATATGAACGTCCCGTTGAGCCGGAACAAAGAAAACCCAATGTTATGCCCTCGTTAACACCCGGAGCGGCCCAAGAAATCTATTTTTATAATGATAAGCCCAATGAATACCCATGTACTCCGCAGGAATATAGTGGTGATCCTTTAACTGCTTATGCCGCTAATTTGACCAAAAATGCAGTCTATTGGCGGAACAACAATGGTGATCGGGAATATGTGGTTGCTAAGTATGGATTTTCGAAGGATCGAAACTCCTTATACGTAATGACTAAATCCGCATACGTGTGGCGAAATCAGGACGACGGAGATTCTATGCCTGTTCCCGTAGCAAGCCTTAATAAAGACGAATTCAGAGAGGATGAACTGAACTATCAACTCGGAGAAGTTATTTACGATGATAATTTATTCGTACATAAAAGGGTAGAAACCGGTTTTATGCCCAAAGAGTATTTGGAAGAACTATTCGATGAGTGTACCGGAAAAAAGAAATAAGTATTAACAGGATTAAAATACTTTTGACAGCTTAATTTTATCCATAATTTTGTTGCTATTTTGTTACCCAAAGCGTTTATATAAGTCCACAACACTTTGATATTAAGATATATAATAATAAATAGCAATAATATCTGGCAGAACTTCGTGAACTCCTACCAAATCTACAAAAAGGATAGAGAAACGACGAAAAATAAAATATAAATCATTAAAATATGACATCTATATACCTTAATGCATCAACCAAAACATAGAATATCCTGATGCGAATATGGAATTTTTCTTTGAAAATTCAAATTCAAGTCAAAACACATGTCATTAAATGTCAGCCATAATGGTTGACTTTTTTCATTTTCTTTGAAAATTTTTCCGAAAATGGTGCAAAATCGGGGGGGGTAGGATAATTAATAATTCGTTTTTCCCGAATGATGAAGTCACTGATAGATTTACCGAGAAACTTGCAATCCAAAGAGGACTGTAGGCTTTTCTTGGAACATATCAGGTGGCATGGAGTTCCGATTTTCCGCATTGCGGCAGCAAGTCGGAAGAACATTATGAATTGACGAATGGTGGAGTATTCCGAGGATTATACAAATGCAAGGATTACCGGGAACGGTTTACCGTAACGGTATAAACCTTGTTCGAGGGTTCACATATCCCGATGCAGAAATGGTTTGTCGCAATAAACAACGGCAATAGATGGTAAAATATATACACCCGCGGTAATAGTTAAAAATGCAACTATTATAACAGCAGTTCTAAATGGAATCGTTGCCATACGATTATTATTGGGCAGATAATATTATTCCGTAAGGGTAGTGCTTTTTCCGGGACAATCGGTGCCTTTTCTACGGAAAAAGCCGTTGTCCGGTTTCCTGTTTTTCGAAGACGGATCTTGCAAATTTGAAATTAATATTATCTTTGCAGAAGATGGTCTGCCGTTCGGATGTGCAATGCCAATGCTTGCTGCCGTTTCTGGCCGATACCGTCTTTGCTGAAACTATGACCGAAGATTTCACGCAGGAACCCGAGGACAGGGAGCTGTTCCGGCAGATCAAACAGGGGAGCGAGGAGGCTTTCCGGGAGGTCTACGGGAAGTACCACCGGATTCTCTATGCCGTGGCCCTGAAAATGTTGAAGGATCGCTCCGCGGCTGAGAATGCCGTGCAGTACGTCTTCGTGAAACTCTGGGTCGGGCGGCAAGACATGACCGTCATGTTGAGCCTGCGGAACTACCTCTACACGATGACCCGCAACTACATCCTCAATTACCTGCGCAGCCGCAATACCGAGCTGGTGCACAGTTACCGCCTGGCACAGCTCGTCCCCGAGGCTTCGGACCCGCTCGACGCTCAGATCGAGCGCGAGGATCTGTCGCAGGTACTCGACACGGTGATTGCAAGGCTTCCGCCCCAGAAGCGGCAGGTCATGCATCTGCGCAAGGCAGGCTATTCGAACCCCGAGATCGCCGAGATGCTCAATCTCTCGGTCAATACCGTCCGTTCGCACTACCAGGAGGGTGTCAAACTCCTGAAAAGCCGTTTCGGCCATATCGTTCTGCTTATCTTCATCCTGCAAACCTTATTTCTATGAACAGACCTTCGGAAGAACTTTTGCATAAGACGCTCGAAAACCGCGCCACCGCCGCCGAGGCCGCTTCGGTCGCCGAGTGGCTCGCCACCGATTCGGGGCAGGCGTGGGCCAGTCGTTACATCGGCCGCGATTTCGACCACCGAGAGGCCTGTGGCGACTGCGAACAGGCGGAGGTCGATTCGGAACGCATTTTTACACGGATCAAATCCACACTCACACGCGGACGCCGACGCCGCATTCTTTTCCGCGTTGCTGCTGTCGTGATCCCCGTCGTGTTGGTCTTGGGTGTCGCCCTGCGCCTCGACCGTCAGGTAGGGGGCATCTTTTCGGCCGCGGAGTACGACGAATTCGTCGTCGACAGAGGCCGGCGCACGCAATGCTTGTTTCAGGACGGCTCGATTGCCTATCTCAATTCCGAGTCGAAAATTATCTATCCCGTGAAGTTCGGGCTTTTCGAACGCCGCA
>ERZ1026989.853-NODE-853-length-10196-cov-7.533379_pt1 | contig 10196 bp, 5 predicted proteins | sample MGYA00519250_ERZ1026989 | MGnify/ENA primary metagenome ERZ1026989 (study PRJEB26926, sample SAMN06164542) | human gut metagenome | biome: ENVO:00009003; feature: ENVO:2100002; material: ENVO:00002003 | host: Homo sapiens | place: USA | collected 2012 ... | reverse complement strand
TCTACACAAGGCTATTCGTCGGCAGCGTCAGATGTGTATAAGAGACAGTTCCAGGCAACCACGGCGAATATAGAAGGATTGCAATATCACTTCTAAAAAAACATGGAACACTTCCAGAAATCAAAACGAAGGCAAGGGGAAATCTGGTAGAAATTAAACTTGGTTATCGTCTGCCACCTTCGGAAGAAAACTTCTTCAAACTCTATAGCTGGCCTGTGCGATATGATTTTACATCAAAAACGCCCCAAGTCTTTACAAGAATGATGGCAAGGCAAATCTATCCTATGTTCAAACATGAGTTGGAATCAATGGGTTACTGCTTTGTGGAGGAATGATTATGTCCAATGGTGCAAACGGAGTTCACTTGCAACTGCGTGAAGCTCTGGAAAACTATATAAAGTCGCAATATTTTGGGAAGTCGCCTATCTTGCTGTCCGCTGCACAAAATAAGCTGAATCAAGAAGGTGTTCTTTATCAAAAACCGTATGTTGAATCATCACCTGCTTACAAAAGTACGACAAACGGAATCCAGTCATCTCCCAAGTTACCTGATTGGCTGAAAGACTATTTTAAGGCGCTATCAGATGCCAATCTTGGCGTATACCCATCACCTTTTTGTCACCAAATTTCCGCTTTGGAAGCGGCATTTGAGGGTCAGGATCTGTTTGTGTCAACAGGTACAGGCTCTGGTAAGACGGAATGTTTTATGTGGCCCTTGATGGCAAAACTTGCTTCAGAAGCAAGAAATAGCCCGGATAGCTGGGCTATGCGTGGCGTCCGAACGATTATCATGTATCCTATGAACGCCCTGGTTTCTGACCAGATTAGTCGTTTGCGCCGTTTGATTGGTGATCCAGACCACCGATTTATAAATATATTCCGCACCGCATGTGGAAATAATTCCCGCCGCCCTCAATTCGGCATGTATACCGGAAGAACTCCTTATGCAGGTAAGGAGCCCCGACGTAGTGAGGACCGTTCACTTGCGGCAACATATTCCCGTATGGTCAATCCTGAAAACGATGAAGAAAAAGCTTTTTTAGAGAAACTCATTAAGGACGGAAAACTACCGGCCAAAGAAAATTTTGATGAATTCCTTGAAAAACTCTATAACGGAAAACATATTCCGAACGATGAGGATGCAGAACTGGTAACTCGTTTTGAAATGCAGCAATTCTGCCCCGATATTTTGATTACAAACTACTCCATGCTTGAATATATGCTTCTTCGGCCAAGAGAGCATAAAATATGGTCAGATACTCAGGCATGGCTAAATGCAGATCCGAATAATAAGCTTCTATTTGTCATTGATGAAGCGCATATGTATCGTGGTTCTGCAGGCGGCGAGGTATCATTGCTCATACGGCGTTTATTCCACCGTTTGGGCATTAATCGCAGTAGAGTTCAATTTATATTGACTACCGCAAGTATGCCCAACAATAACGAGAATGACCGGAAGGCCGTCAGGACATTTGCAAATGAATTGACTGCATCTGACGACATGCATCCGTTCTGTTATCTCACTGGTGAACAAGAGGAAATTGGAAGCGGAAGTGCGTTCACTATCCCTTTCAGCAAATTCAACGAATCGCTTCCCGATGAATTTGAGGGTGATAACCCGAAGAGGCTCATGGCACTCAATCGCTTTTGGACAGGCATCGCAAATAGTGCTGCACCATTTAGCTCCTCCGAAGACGCATATCAGTGGCTATATGACCACCTGATTGACTATGTGCCTTTCTGCGAAATGTTCAAACGTTGCCGTGGTACAGCGGCCTCTCTACAAGAACTGGCAGAATCCATTTTCCCAGACAATAATCTGGAAGACGCCCTTCAAGCTGTCAGTGTCATGCTTGCAATTGCACCCTTGGCACGAAGCGAAAGTGGCAGCGTGCTATTTCCGGCGAGAATGCACATGCTCTTCCGAGGAATCAAAGGTGTTTATGCTTGCACAAATCCCAAGTGTTCTCATTCCCGCACAGAAAATGGTTTAACATTGGGGGAAGTCTATTTTGCGGATGGCAATTTGACCTGTAAGGAATGTGGAAGCACAGTTTATGAGCTGTACAATGATCGCCGCTGCGGTAGTATTTTCTTCAGAGGCTTTGTCCTAAAACAGGATTTTGAAGCCAGAAAACGCACTTATCTTTGGCATCAACCTGGTATGATGAATGAAGATGAGGTCAAGGAAATACACCTCTTTATTCCGTCTGCCGACTATCGGCTGCCGGAAAGACAGGGACAGAATAAAATTTTGCCTTGTTATTTGGATGTGTATAGCGGTTTTATTGATTTTTTGGATGATTCCTTGGAAAGAAAGCCGGGCATCAGAAAACTGTATTATAGCAGTTTTACCGCAAAGGCTCGTCCTGATATTCTGACATTTGCCACTTGTCCCCATTGCCGTCATGAGTTGTCCAAAATGCAGCTTACCTCTTTCAGTACAAGAGGCAATCAGTCCTTCTTCAATTTGATCAAGGCACAGTTCCAGGCGCAGCCTGCGGTTCCCGGAAAAACAGGAGATCCGAATCGGCTGCCTAATGAAGGGCGAAAGGTCCTGCTGTTCTCGGATAGTCGGCAGCGGGCAGCGAAGCTGGCAAGAGATATGTCGGATGCTTCTGATATGACAGCCGCCAGACAGCTTGCTGCGCTTGCCATCGATCGAATGGAACAAGAAGTTGTGGAACAGTCCATGAATTATTTTTATGACTACTTTGCCATGGTAGCCGTGGAGCATCATGTTCAGATTTTCCATGACAGTGAAACCGAAAAGCAACGAGCAAGACTGATTGAGCACGGCACGCAAGCATTGAAGAATTACACTCGCGCAAAGAAACGGAACCAGCAATACACCCCTCGCTTCACCATTGATAATGCGCCGGCACAAATGAAAGAGCAACTCTTTCGTTTCTATTGCGGCGGATATAATACGCTGATTGACTCTGCACTCAGCTGGATAGAGCCTACAGATGCGGCAAAATGGGATGCGATTGACGCATTGGAGGAGGCAGGCAACGAAGTTACTGAGGAAGAATTTATGGAACTGTTCAATGCATGGATTCTTTCCACCTGTGATTCCTCTGTGGTCCTTGGCCATACGATCCCTGATGTAATCCGCGAAAAAGTACGCCCGAACTATGTAGGATATGGTATTGATAAGGATAAAAAGTTCTCTACCGATATACGAGGAATAATGGGATGGGGCGATAATGATCCTATCGCAGCAAAATGGAGTCGGATTTTGCGGGAAAAATTCATGGACGAAGGGCAGTCTTCTAATGGAAAGTATTATATCGATCTGTCCCGTGTAAAACCGCGTTTCGATTTAGAGCATACCTGGTTCCGGTGTGAGCGCTGTTCGGAGCTCACTCCGTATTTGCTGAGAGGAAAATGTCCAAGTTGCCAGTGTGAAAAAATCCATCCCATGACAGCGGAAGAAATTGATGCACTGGATTTCTGGCGCGCACCTATTGATGAAGCGCTCCGGGGTGAGACTATCCGTGTAATTGATACGGAAGAACATACAGCACAGCTGTCCCACAAAGATCAGCGGGATGAGCTTTGGTCCAAAACAGAACAGTATGAACTCCGTTTCCAAGATTTCCTACAAGATGGTGAGGCACCAGTTGATATTCTGAGCAGTACTACTACAATGGAAGTGGGTATCGATATTGGCTCACTGGTCGCTGTTGGACTACGAAATATTCCCCCTATGCGAGAGAATTATCAGCAGCGTGCCGGTCGTGCCGGTCGTCGTGGTTCAAGTCTGTCTACAATCGTTACGTTCTGTGAAGATGGACCGCATGATTCTCTATACTTCTCTAATCCTGTGCCAATGTTTAGAGGTGATCCCAGGAGACCTTGGATTGATATCGGCAGCGAGAAGATCGTCCAGCGTCATCTTGGTATGGTCGCACTTCAATCCTATCTGAGAACAAAAGCCAATAGTCTGGATGCAATTTCTGCTATTGAGTTTTTGGACGACCACCTACAGCCTTTTAGCGGTTTTCTGACGACCTTCAAAATCAGTGAAAATGACATTCTTGTTCCTGCAAATTCCCAAGGCGCATTGTACAGCTACAAAGGCGATCTCGAAAAATCTCTGTTTGCTTTGAAACAGAAACGAGACAATCATCCCGAACTGTTCGAAACAGATGATAACAGTGACTCCGGAAAGAAAACGCTACTGGATGCGCTCTATGAAGAAGGCATCATTCCAACCTATTCTTTCCCCAAAAATGTCGTTAGCACCTATATCTCCGATATGGGGGGGAAAGTAAAATACCAAGTTGAACGAGGTTTGGATGTTGCTATCGGTGAATATGCCCCCGGAAGAGCCATTGTTGTTGATAAAACGACCTACCAGATCGGTGGTCTATATTATCCTGGTGGAGAGCGGAGCGAGCGAACAGCTGCATCTCCCGCAAGATCCTTCATTAACGATGCAAGCTATCGAAAAACAATCCGTACATGTGGGCAGTGTGGATGGTTTGGCTTGGAAGAGGATAATCACGAAGCCTGTCCCTTCTGCGGTAATTCGGTTTTGACGAATATGCTGCCAATGTTACGCCCGTGGGGATTTGCGCCGAGAAATGCTACATCGATTGAAACGGCGCAGTTGAACGAAGAATATACGGCAACTCAGCAGCCCTTATATTCCACTTTGCCTGATGCTGACGATGTTATAGATGTTGATGACTGTGCTAATATTCGCATGGCAGTTCGGCCAAATCAGCGAATTATCATGCTCAATAAAGGTGTTGGTGGCAAGGGATTTACTATCTGTTGTGATTGCGGGGCGGCAATGCCTGGCGGTGACCCAGTTGTGCTAAAAGATATTCTTCGCCCCTATCGCTCCAAATTCAATAAAACACGCTGCAGGCATACAGATACCGATAATGTGAATCTTGGCTATGACTTCGTTACTGATATGCTTGTGTTAGAATTCGCCTTGGACAGGCAGTTGATTGATATAAATCCTCAACGGAACTCCTGGCTTAATCGGGCAGGTCAGTCTCTTGCGGAAGCGCTGCGTTTAGCTGCATGTCAAGAACTGGATATCGAATTTACTGAGCTTGTCACTGGCTATCGTGTTAGACACAATCAAAACGGTGACTTCGTCGATGTCTACTTATATGACAGTCTTTCGAGTGGTGCTGGTTATGCCGTCAGCATTGAGTCCTCCATTCAGAAACTGCTTACCAAGACGAGAGAGTTGCTTGCCGGTTGTTCTTGCGATAGTGCATGCCATAAATGCTTGAAGCATTATCGCAATCAGTATATCCATAGTGTTCTTGACCGCAAGGCTGCGCTTGATTTGTTGAACTGGGGTGAAACAGGCATTAGGGCATCTGCACTCCCCGATAAAAATCAACAGTATTTACTTCAATCGTTGGAGCAGATACTACAGATTTCCGGTGTCCATATCGATGTCAAGCATGATCCTGTTAGGGCAGAAGGCCGCTACAGCAAAAAGAAAGTAGTGGTTTACCCTGCCATGTGGACTAAGCCTGTAGAAGAAAACACTATCTTCGTAAGCGACGCGCATTTGAAATATGCGAAACCATATGCGCTAAAAACGATATTGGATAACCTATAAAAACAATAGCCGCAAGACATCATTTTGATGTCTTGCGGCTATTTTGTTTGTTCCGTACCGGTAGTGCCCCCGGGGGTTCAATTCGTTTCCCTATGAGATGGAACCCTATCCGGCGGGCGTTTGTGCATCTGGTACATTTTGGGAACAGTGGACGCAAGTGCCGGTTTTGCGACAGATGCATGAAAAAATGCATGAAAAACGAATCTGTTACAAAAAGGAAAGAAATACTTGACAAAAACGGTAGATATATGGTAACATTTTTTTGGAACTGATAGAAATTGTTCCAAAACACGAAAGGAGAGTAAAATTCATGAATTGGGATTGCCCGTTTTGCTTCCTCGGATGGCTGCATGATCAGTGGGGCTGGGACCACGAAATGGCCGAGAAGTTCAGATCCATGTGCCCGAACAAGTAATTCATTTTTTGTGTGCTGTTAACCGGTAGCACGCTGCCAGCCCGCCCGGGGCTGAGCCAACCTTACTAGGCCTGACGCTTTGCGTCAGGCTTTGTTTTTTTGCCCGGTTTGACAGTCCGCGCTGGGGGCGCTTTACGCTTCGGTGGGATGAAATTCGTACATATGGCTTTGGCGTGAATTCATTTTCGTACATGTCTGCATCATTTTTGTATTTCTCACGGAACGAGGAGGAGTATGTCCCGAAAAACGGTATGGAGCTGCTGCGGATCGGCCGTGACCGGATCATTTTTCAGTATCGGCCGTCCATCTGGGCGGCGCTGACGGAGTATATGCCGCGGGACATGATCAAGCGGCTGGACGATGTGATCCGCAATGAACGCGGCGGGCATTTCCGGCGCAGGCCCGGCGCGTGAGCGGGCGAGCCTGCTGCACCGTGGATAGAGAAGAAAGCAGACAGCAAAAAATCCGGCGCCCGCATCGCGGGCGCCGGATCTTGCTTTGTCTGTTGTTTTGCAGGGGCAGGGGGGAATCAGTACATACCGCCCATGTCCGGGGCAGCCGGGGCGGCCGGAGCGGCCTTCTCGGGCAGGTCGGCCACGAGGGACTCGGTGGTCAGGACCATGGAGGAGACGGACGCGGCGTTCTCGAGCGCGCTGCGGCAGACCTTGGTCGGGTCGACGATGCCGTTTTCGATCATGTCGCCGAAGGTGTCGTGCGCGGCGTCGTAGCCGTAGTTGACGCTCTTGCTCTTGCTGACCTTGTCGAGGATGACCGCACCCTCAACACCGGCGTTGGCCGCGATCTGGCAGATCGGGGCGCGCAGAGCGGCTGCGATGATGTTCGCGCCGGTCTTCTCATCGCCGGAGAGCTTGGCAGCGGTCGCCTGTGCGGCCTTGCTGGCCACGACATACGCCGTGCCGCCGCCGGCCACGATGCCCTCTTCGACGGCTGCGCGGGTCGCGTTGAGCGCGTCCTCGATGCGCAGCTTCTTTTCCTTCATCTCGGTCTCGGTCGCAGCGCCGACCTTGATGACCGCAACACCGCCGGACAGCTTTGCCAGGCGCTCCTGCAGCTTCTCCTTGTCGTACTCGGAGGTCGTCGTCTCGATCTGGGCGCGGATCTGCGCGATGCGGCCCTGGATGTCGTCCTTGGCCCCGGCACCCTCGACGATGGTCGTGGTCTCCTTCGTGACCTTGACCTGACGCGCGCGGCCCAGCTGAGCCAGCGTGGTGTCCTTGAGCTCCATGCCGAGGTCGGTCGAGATGACCTGGCCGCCGGTCAGGATGGCGATATCCTGCAGCATTTCCTTGCGGCGGTCGCCGAAGCCGGGGGCCTTGACGCACACGCAGGTGAACGTGCCGCGCAGCTTGTTGAGGATGATGGTGGCCAGCGCCTCGCCCTCGATGTCGTCGGCGATGATGACGAGCTTCTTGCCCGCGTTCAGCACGGCCTCGAGCACCGGCAGGATCTCCTGAATGTTCGAGATCTTCTTGTCCGTGATGAGGATGAGCGCGTCGTCAATGACGGCTTCCATCTTGTCGTTATCCGTGACCATATACGGGGTGACATAGCCGCGGTCGAACTGCATGCCCTCGACGACCTCGGAATAGGTCTCGGCGGTCTTGCTCTCCTCGACGGTGATGACACCGTTCTGGCTGACCTTCTCCATCGCCTCGGCGATGAGCTTGCCGATGTGCTCGTCACTGGAAGAGATCGCGCCGACACGCGCGATGTCGCCGCTGCCGCTCACGGGCTGGGAGTTGGTGCGGATGGCATCGACGGCCGCTTCGGTCGCCTTCTGGATGCCGCGGCGCATGACCATCGGATTGGCGCCGGCGGCCAGGTTCTTCAGACCCTCGCGGATCATCGCCTGCGCCAGAACGGTGGCGGAGGTGGTGCCGTCGCCCGCGACGTCGTTGGTCTTGGTGCTCACTTCGCGGATGAGCTGCGCGCCCATGTTCTCAAACGGGTCCTCGAGCTCGATCTCTTTTGCGATCGTCACGCCGTCGTTCGTGATCAGCGGAGCGCCGAACTTCTTGCCCAGCACCACGTTGCGGCCCTTGGGGCCGAGGGTAATCTTGACGGTATCTGCAAGCTGATCCACGCCGCGCTGCAGCGCCTTGCGTGCTTCTTCACCATAAATAATCTGTTTTGCCATAATGATAGCCTCCTAAAATCAAAGCGGTTGGATTACTCAACGACAGCCAGAATGTCGCCCTGACGCACGATGGAATATTCCTCGCCGTCCACTTTCACGGTGGTGCCGGAGTACTTGCCGACGATCACGCGGTCGCCCGCGGCCACGGTCATCTTCACTTCGTTGCCGTCCACCATGCCGCCCGGGCCGACTTCGACGACCTCGAACATCTCGGGCTTCTCCTGCGCGGATGCTGCCAGGATCAGGCCGCTCTTGGTCTTTTCCTCTGCCTTGAACTGCTTGAGGATCACACGGTCTGCCAACGGTTTGAGTTTCATAATCTATATGCCTCCTAATATTGAATACAAAAAAGCGATGCGTTAGCACTCAATTCCTCGGAGTGCTAACGCATCATACTATACCACAATTTTTCGGATTATCAAGCCCCTGGCGAAATTTTTTTGTAAACGTTTTGTGACCGCGTTTTTTCGTCAGGCGTGGACAAATTCGCGCGTCTCGTGGCCGCCCGTGGTCTCGGGGTGGAAGAAGGCCATGTTCGCCGGCACGAGGAAGTTCACGCCGCCGGGGATGAGGTCGAAGTTTACGTGCTTGCTCCAGAGCGCCTCACCGTCGATGTTCACGACGAGATCCTGCTCGCTGTCGATCTCGAGATGACCGCCCTCGAGATGGGTGATGAATTTTTCCAACTCACGGTAGCGGCCCTTGGCGTACTTGCCGACGAGCCGGATGAACTGCAGGCGCGACACGTTGCGCACGACGAGAAACTCCAGCTTGCCGTTATCGGGCCGGGAGTCGGGGATGGGGTTGAAGCCGCCGCCGTAGAACCGGCCGTTGCACGCGCAGATGAGCGACGTGCCTCCGCTGTAGTCCATGCCGCAGCCGCGCACGGTCAGCGGCTGGGCGATGCCCTTGAAGAGGTTGGCCACGGCGGACAGCACATAGCTGTCGTGATACTGGTGCACCTCGGTGCCGATGCGCGCGTCGATGCCGACGGAGCAGATGTTGACCGCGTAGCGCCCGCAGCACTCCATCACGTCGAGCGGACGCACTTCGCCGCGCACGAGATCGCTCAGGTCGAAAAAGCGGTCCTTTTCCTCGCCGAACATTTTGATGAAGTCGTTGCCCGTGCCGCAGGGGAAGTGGGTCACGGCGACGTTATCGTGCCCGACGGCGCCGTTGACGCACTCGTTGAGCGTGCCGTCGCCGCCGCAGGCATATACCCGCAGCTCCTCGCCGGAAGCGGCCTCGGCCTCGATCTTCGCGCACGCATCCATGGGCGCGGTCGTGATGTAGACCTCATAGGCGTCCGCGCTGCCCTCGAGCGCGAGGCGCGCCTGCTCGGCCACGTATTCATGCCGGTCCTTGCCGCCGGCGACGGGGTTGACGATGAACAGATGTTTCATAGCTCCATTCCTGCACTTTCGACAAAATAATACCATTACTATACCCCGGTCGGCGGGGACGCGCAAGAGGGGAATCGTGAATATTTGCGATTTTTTAACTACCGGTGTGAAATATATGCGGCCGTGCGTCGGATATGCGGCTTCACACGTCTTTCGTGTACTGGAACAGGTCGCAGCGGAGCGTGCCGTTGTAGAGCTTGCGCTTCTTGTCCGCCGGGCGGCCGAACGCGCGCTCAAACTCCGTGTGCGAGCTCAGCAGGTAGAGCCGCCAGTGCTCCGTTTTGGCATAGGCCGCGCCGAAGGCGGTGTAGAGCGCCTCGGCCTCGCGCTTTTCCATCAGGCGCTCGCCGTAGGGCGGATTCGTGACGATGACGCCGCGGTCGGTCGTGCGGTCAAATTCCCGCGCGTCCGCCACCGCGAAGGTGATGCAGTCGTCCACGCCGGCGCGGCGGGCATTGTCGCGCGCCATGGCGACGGCGCGGGGGTCGATATCCGAGGCAAAGATGTGATACTCGCCGTGAAACTCGCGTGCGCGCGCTTCCTCGCGCGCCTGCGGCCAGACCCCGGCCGGCAGCCACGCCCACTGCATGGCCGCAAAGTCGCGCGCGATGCCCGGTGCGC
>ERZ1026989.851-NODE-851-length-10207-cov-9.458727_pt1 | contig 10207 bp, 10 predicted proteins | sample MGYA00519250_ERZ1026989 | MGnify/ENA primary metagenome ERZ1026989 (study PRJEB26926, sample SAMN06164542) | human gut metagenome | biome: ENVO:00009003; feature: ENVO:2100002; material: ENVO:00002003 | host: Homo sapiens | place: USA | collected 2012 ... | reverse complement strand
AGATTTCTGCCTGTCTCGTGGGCTCGGAGATGTGTATAAGAGACAGGTATGAAAGTATGGAAATGGTATGTAAGAAAAAAGGGAAAACGCCATGCCTACAAAATAGTGTCACTGTTTCGCGGTTATCTATTGACACAGATTTTGTTACACAGGTAAGTAATAATTTGATTGCAAATGCCGTCCGCTATGCCCGCAATACGATAACGATCTCTTTCGCGCTGCATGACAACGGCTTGCTACTTTCCATAGCTGATGACGGAAAGGGATTTGACAAAAACACTTTACACAAAGCAACCAGTCCGTATTTTACAGAAGAAACGGATCACTTTGAGCATTTCGGTCTTGGCCTTTATATCTGCAAGCTACTTTGTGAACGCCACGACGGTTATTTGCGAATTGAGAATGTTTCAGGCGGTGCAAAAGTGATTGCTTTTTTCAAATCTTCCTCTTTGTAGATAAAAAGTAGATAATTCCTTTTTATACTCTCCACGAAAACACATGGAGAGTATTTTTTATTTTACTCGTAATATCATCAAAGAAAGGCGGTATCTATTATGAACGCAGCACCTATACTGCAAACAGTTGATTTGAAAAAGCATTACCAGCAAGGGGAGCATATCACAAAAGCCCTTGACGGGGTAAACCTCTCCGTCAACGCGGGGGAGTTCGTGGCTATTGTCGGCACATCCGGCTCCGGCAAGTCTACCCTGCTGCACATGATGGGAGGTCTTGATACACCCACTTCTGGAGATGTCATCATCAGCGGAAAAAAGCTCTCAAATAAGAGTGAAGAACAAATGGCGATATTTCGCCGTCGCCACATCGGTTTTGTGTTTCAAAATTACAACCTGATTCCGATTTTGAATGTATATGAGAATATTGTTCTGCCGGTGCAACTGGACGGGAGAAGGGTTGATAAAGATTTATTGGAACAAATCGTATGCGCCCTTGGCCTGCAAGACAAACTCCATAATCTTCCCAATAACCTTTCGGGTGGACAGCAGCAGCGCGTTTCTATTGCCCGCGCCCTGCTCACGAAACCTGAAATTATTTTGGCAGACGAGCCAACCGGAAATCTGGATAGTAAAACCAGCGAGGATGTACTCTTTCTTTTAAAATCCACCGGAATTAGGTTCCATCAAACCATTGTTATGATTACCCATAATGATGCTATTGCAAAAACGGCAGATCGAATCATCCGCATCGAAGATGGGAGGATCAAGCAATGAGGCAAAAACCAAACGCAAATGACGCACAGATGGCGGTCCAACTGATAGGGCAACGATCATTCAAAGCAAACCGCACTACCAACTGGCTTATTGCTTTTGCGGCAATAATTGTAATCATTTTGATTACATCCACTTGCAGCGTCTTTTTTAACATACAAGCCTTTTCTAACTTGCAGGATTTGAAAAGCATTGGAACAACCACGGACGTCATTTTCTCCAATCCAAGCTCGGAGCAGCTTGCACAGTTAGAAGAAAATGATCTGATACAGAAACCGCTGTATGTGTCATACAAGGTCGGTCGGCTGATTGGAAATATAGGCCAGTCTGGACTTAGCATCGACCTCTATGCGGTTGATAACTGGGACACTTGGAGCAGCCCGTTGGTATCCGACTTTGAAGGACACTATCCAACTGAAGCGGATGAAGTAATGATGTCTACATGGCTATTAAAACGATTTGGAATTGAGCCGATTGTCGGTACGGAAATCACTTTATCAATCGGTTGGGATGATTACGATGTGGTACAGGAAGAAACTTTCCACTTATCTGGCTTCTATACAGATACATCCTATATTGATACAGCATCTAAGCAGGCCGTTTTTTTGTCAACAGCAAGACTATCCGAACACCAATTACCAGCGGAAGTTGCCGGATTTTCTTTTGTCTCCGGCAGTGCTCAAAAAAACCTGAATCAAATCGCCGGACAGATTGGGTTGACAGATCAGCAGAGTATCAGAGTTCTATCAGGACAGCGAGTGTCCATTCGTGATTTGGTGCTTGCATTGGCTGTGATACTGTTTTTTGCGATAGACGGCTTTTTAATCATCTACAACATCAACTCAATTTCCGTCACAAAGGATGTGCAGTTTTACGGGGTACTGAAAACGCTTGGGACTTCACCTAAGCAGCTAAAGCGCGTAATTTTCTATCGAATGCTCCGTATTTTGATACTGGCGCTCCCCATCGGCTTACTTTTTGGCTGTGCTATGACCTTATGGGTTGTCCCGCTGTTGCTAGGCAATCTGCTTACGGGCTTTACACACGCAGAGCTTCACTGGACAATTCCTGTTGTATCAGCTTTGTTTTCATGTTCAATGATTTTTGTAAGTTTCTATATGACCGCAAAAAAAGTGCTGTCCATTTCACCGATGGCCGCGTTGCGGTATGTAGAAGAAAGTGGAGGGTGGAAAACAAGTCGCTCCACAGATTGCGCCAAGCTGCCCTGGATGGGATTAAAAAATACGTTCCGGCATCCGCAAAAGGCTTGCTTTGTAATAGGAACTTTCTTTTTAAGCAGCATAACATTCCTGCTTTGTATGACAGTCTTAAACGGCTTGTCGATTGACGAATATATTGACTATAACACGGCACATGACATATCTCTGTATAATCAAATGAGCAGAGCGGCTTTCTCGCCTCAAGAGGAACAATCTTTCACCCCGGAAATGATAAGCCAGCTTCGGGAGCTGGAGGGTGTGGAATCCTTTGAAATGACAAAAGTCGTACCAATCTATGAATACTATTCAGATGAGGTATATAGGGACTGGTATCAAATCAAAAAGGAGTTTGAGCAGTCGAGCGGGATGGAGTCAACAGACCCGCAAGTATGGATTGATAATCCCAGCGCGACCTTTTGGAGCTTGTTGGTTGGTGTGGACAGTAGCGTAATTGCTTCCTATAACCAATCTGCGGAAGACCCGATTGACATAGACGCTTTCGAGCGCGGTGATTTTCTCCTTACCACCGAAATGAACGGGAGTGGACTACATCAGGGAAGTATCATTTCTTTTTCCGTGATGGATATAGAACAGCAATTTCAACTGCCGATTGGAGGTCAATTTCCTTTAGAGCGGGATGGAATGAACGGAGGCGCAGCACCTTGGCTAGTAGTTTCAAACAAGGTGATTGATGATTACAAACCAGACGCAATTATCTACTCCATAAAAATAGACAGCAGCCCCGAATATGAACAAAGTATTCTTAACCAAGTCGTTTCGTTGACAGACGATATTCCTGCCATTTCGCGGACTTCAAAAATCGAATTGGCAGAATCATTGTCTGAGGCCAAGAGTTCTATATCGAAGTTATCAGCCTTTTTAACATTGGTACTTTTCTCAATCGGTATCTTAAATTTCATCAATACCATGAGCGCAAACATCTTGAATCGGCAAAGAGAATTTGCTGCAATGGAGGCAATAGGAGCAACCAAACGGCAAGTCAAGCAACTAATTGTATGGGAGGGCTTCTGGTATTTTGCATCGACAATGATTTTGGCGCTTACCATTGGCTCCGCTGCTGATTATTTCTTGTTTACCGTTGTCCGAAACACATTGCAGTTCGGGACATTCCATTATCCCGTTGTTCCGTTTGTTCTCTATATGCTGTTTGCCCTGATCCTATGTGGGGTTATCCCGGTAACAATCTATCAAAAAATCGGGGCAGGAAGTATTGTCCAAAGACTGCGTGAAAATTAAGTGACTATCGTGTAGATAAAAAGTAGATATTTTCCCCTTATACTCTCCATGAAAATACATGGAGAGTATTTTTTGCTCTCTATGCAGAAGGAGTTTTTATATGGAATTAAAGACAATCGGGCTGACAAAAAAATTCGGCTCAAAAACTGCCGTGAACGATTTGAATATTACATTATCAAACGGCGTTTACGGCTTGTTGGGTGCAAATGGCGCAGGAAAAACTACATTTATGCGGCTGCTCTGTAATATCCAAAATCCAACTTCCGGGAAAGTTCTGTTGAACGGGAAAAACATCGTAGGACTTGGTGAGCAGTACAGAAATCTCTTGGGATATTTGCCACAAAATTTCGGTTACTATCCCGATTTTACAGCACTTGATTTTCTGCTGTATGTTGCTACGCTGAAAGGGTTGAACGAAAGAACTGCACGAAAGAAATCAAAAGATTTTCTTGAAGCGGTGGCCTTATCAGCAGAGAGTAATCATAAAATCAAAACCTTTTCCGGCGGCATGAAACAGCGTTTAGGAATTGCACAGGCAATGCTAAATGATCCCCGCATTTTGATTTTGGACGAGCCGACCGCAGGACTTGACCCTAAAGAGCGTGTCCGCTTTCGCAATTTAATAAGTGCTTTTTCAAAAGACCGTATTGTGATCTTATCTACCCACATTGTTTCTGATGTGGAGTTTATTGCAGAAGAAATTGTGATGATGAAGTCCGGGCAGATTGTTCACTTTGGAAAGCCGCAAGAGATCACTTCCGAAATTAACGGTCAAGTATGGGAATGTCTTGTACCGACTGCTTACGCAGAAAAATATGCCGCCACCTACAATACAAGCAATCTGCGGAACACAGACAATAATCAAACTATACTGCGAATAATTGCAGACCGCCCACCTATGGAAAATGCGGTACGGGTGCAACCTAATTTGGAAGATTTGTACCTATTCTATTTCAAAGGAGAAACAGAGGAATGAGAATACTAATTCATTTTGAACTACGGAAAATATTTTCAAAAAAACTAACAGAAATTGCTTTAATTGCGATACTTCTTTTATCTGTTCTTTTTGGTTTTTCCACCTACCAAAACAAGTATGCGTTTGGCGGAAAAAGTGACGGGGGAACAGGAAAAACGGCAGTAGAAATCGACAAAGAGATTGCAGCAAAATACGAGGGGATTTTAACAGACGAAAAAGTACAGCAAATGATGAATGACTTTGCACCCAAATCCGATTTGCATGGAATGAACGCAGCTTATCTTTACCAAAACGCCATGCAATCAGCAGCTTTTGCCCGATTTTCTGATATGAATGGAAATTGGAATGGGTTAAGTGTTTCTGATGTGTTTGGTGATGAAGAAATTAAGATTGGCTATACTGATGGGTGGCTTTCCACAAGTCAAAACATGGTAAAGATTTTTATTGTCCTATCGTTGGCAATAGTAATAATGATTGCCCCGGTTTTTTCCTGCGAGTATGAGGGCGTGGACAACATCATTTTGACAAGTAAATACGGAAAAACCAAATGCACGACCGCAAAGATTGTTTCGAGTATCTTTGCCACTATTTTTTCTACCGCATTGATTGTAGCTTTCAATCTAATCCTTGCTTATATGTTTTATGGGAAATCGGGATTGGATTGCAGTATTCTTTTTGCGCCCATAGAGTATGTTGAGGGATTTATTCCTTTTAACATCACCTGCGGGACATTACTCAAATACCAAATTCTTTTGGCTTTTACAGGAACGATCAGCGTAATGGGAATTACTCTGCTCCTGTCTGCTATCAGCAAAAAACAAATTGTGGCTTTAGTAGCTTCTGCGGCGATTTATCTTTTCCCTGTTTTGCTGCCTGTCTCTGAAACAAATCCGTTGTTTCGGTATATTGTACTTCTGCCGCTGTATCAAACACAAGCTATTTCCCTTATGTCGGTAGAACAAATGAGCAACGGTATGCTATATGCTGTATGGGCAGTCCCGGTATCGCTCATCTTCTTGGGAATTGGTATATTTGTTTCTCGAAGAGCATTTGCTAAACATCAAGTTTCATAAGTAAATTCGCACAAAGCCGCTAACAGCAGATTTGCGCGAAGCCAAAACGCGGCGGCTTTGAAATATGAAAATCAAAGCCGCCGTTTTCCTTTTGAAAAATTGGATTTACGGAGGGTGTGTTAAAGTCGCCCTTTTTTGAGGATACGGCGGGTATCAGGAGGTATCGCCGTGTCCATTTTTATTTACTATAATCCGCCGAATATTCTACGATCAAAAAAAGCGTAGCTCCCCCGCCGGGTAAGTCTGGCAGCGGATATGAACTCACAAATCATTTTAATACTTCTGTCATTTCCTATGCGCTCGTCCGCTTTATGCGGGCGGGCGCATTTTGTCGTTTTATCCGCTTTTCTGTCGGCTGTCGCTCCCCGCCGCTGTCCGATCTGCTGCTGATTTCAACACTCGGACAGGAGGTGCGACGCATGGATAGCTCTTAATAAATTCTTTCTCAAAAATCATCTTCCACATTTGGAAGTTCAGCCCCCGCTTACCGTAGTAGTGGCGAAAGGGGAGGAAAAGTATCACCCGCCTTTGCGGATGCGAAGGGAGGTGAATACATGAAGCCTCATTCGCACGAAGAACACATCCAGCACTCCTTTGATGCGTTTTGCAAAAAGGTACTGCGGAACGAAGCGCGGGACTACCAGGACGAACTTGCGCGGAAAAGAAACCGTGAGATTTCCTTTTCCGATCTGCCAGTAGAAGTTATGGAGCAGCTTTCCGTCTGTGACATCTACTTTGTAGAGGACAAGACCTTTGGCGTTCTTGATTATGCGGTGTATATCGACAATGACGATCTGGCACAGGCGATTGCATCCCTGCCGCTGGACAAGCGCGATATTATCCTGCTGTCCTATTTTCTTGATATGTCGGACAACGAGATCGCCAAGCTGCTGAATATGGTACGCAGCTCCGTTGCATACCGCAGGACAAGCACCTTGAAGCTGCTGAAAGAACTGATGGGAGGTAACACAGATGACACATAGTAATGTGAAAGCGCGTCTGCTGCCCTTTTCTGTCATTCAGAAAGCGGCAGGCGGCGATGTCGAAGCCATCAACGCTGTTCTGAAACACTACGAGGGGTACATAGCCAGACTGTCGCTGCGCGAGCTGTACGACGAATACGGCAACCCTCATTTATGTGTGGACGAAGAACTGCGCCGTAGGCTGGAAACGAAGCTCATAACGAAGATTCTTACTTTTCGGGTGAATTAACCCGACTGCCGGACAAGCGTTTCATTCCCCTTTCCGTCTGATCCGGCTGATGCTCCTTGACAAACACGCGCTCGCCGCGTCATAAAGCACAAAGGACACATCCCTTTTGCGTCGAGCCGTGCGGTGGGTGCGCCAAGACACATATCCGGGAGGATATGCCGAGCGACAAACACTTTCACCGTAATGCAGCGTGGCAGATTGCGGGCGAGGACGCGCAGGAGGAACAATGGTACTCATTCGCAGTCACAGTCCGAGCGTGATAAAACCGTCGCAGGCAATGAGCGGATCTCCGGCAGACCGTCGGAGGGGTGGAACTCCCGTGGAGCTGCGCCAGCAGCCGTCCTTTGAGCTTCTTTATTTTGAATTGATTTTTTCTATCCCATGAAAGGGGGATTTATTTCTATGAACACAGCAATCAATCAGAAAACAAATGTCCCCGTTGTACGAGAGTACAAAATCGGGGACATGACATATATCGTGAAAGCCGTCGTTAAGGACGGCGCAAAAGAGGACGCCGCGACAAAAATTCGCCGTATGATAAGAAATGATATGCAGCAGGCAAAGAGCCACAAATAATTTACATCTTGCCTACAGACGGCGAACAGGTTTTATGCTATAATATAAGTAACCTGTTTGTCCGGCTGCCGGAACAGGAGGTAAACATGAAACAGCAGCCAGACAAGATGACCGCATACTACTATTGTGCGGCGCATATCAATACAGATTTGTACCTTGACAATCAAATGTACCGACTTCTCCACCATGCAATGACAAACGGTGTGTCCCTTGTTGCGAAAGGTGGTGATTGCAAATGATGAACGGAATCCAGTTTCAGAGTGTGCAGACACCGAACACTTTAAGCAGCGAACTCCGCAGCGTGATCCGTGACAATGTTCTGCAATTCTATGTGCAGGGCAATGGAATGGACACACAGGAAGAAGGCATAACCGCCCTGTATGAACGCTTGTCGCAGGAGGATAAATTAGACGGTGAGAGTAACAGTATCGCCAATCAGAAAAAAATTCTGGAACGCTACTGTAAAGATCATGGGTATACCGCTATCCGTCACTATGACGAGGATGACGGCTACTCTGGAACGAACTTTGTTGAGGTAAGATAACGTAACCTTTTTTGTAGGGGCGGTTATCTTACCTCTTTTTGATATATGTTAGATAGCATAACTCTTTACGTCGGCTCCTATCTGTCTGAAATAGGAGATACTTTCGGTTGGCTTGTCGCCTGTATCAACTCTGCCGACAAAGCTATAAAAGATTTCAATTTTTCGGGTGTTCGTTTCCTTATCCAGTTCGTGAATAAGAATACGGTCGATAAATTCATGGACGTTCTCGTAAGTCAATTCCTCAATCGCCGTATATTTACGGACAAGGGTAACAAACCTTTTCACGTCTGCGCTGCGCTCGGCGGCGGTGTCAAGCTCCTGTGTCAATTCCGCGATACGTCGCGTCAGCGTCTTTTTTTCTTCATCATAGCCGGAAGTCAAGAAAGCAAACTGTTCATCAGAGAGTTTCCCTAAAGCGTTGTCCTCATACAGTTTACGGAATAAGACGTTTAATTCGCTCATTCTGCCCTGTGCCTTGTCAAGCTCCTTGTGCTGCTGCGCCATTGTTTTCTTCATGGCTTGCTCGCTGCACTCATTCGCCGTTTGGATAAATGCCTGTTCATGGGTCTGCACATAGGACAGTACCCGTTGCAGGTCGGCAAGGACAAGTTCTTTCAATACGCTTTTACGGATATAATGCGTGGTGCAAAGCTCCCCGGTTCTGATACGGTTTCGGTATTTCCCGCAAGTGTAAGCGTGTTTGCGTTCCAATGTTCCGGCTCCCTGCTGCAAATACATTTTGTAGCCGCAATCTCCACAAAAGAGAAGTCCCGAAAAAATGTCGATTTCGTTTACTTTCGTAGGGCGATGTTTGGTAGCAATCCGTTTCTGTGCAAGGTCAAAGGTTTCTTCATCAATCAAAGGTTCATGTGTGTTAGGGAAGAAGTATTGCTTTTCTTCCGGGTTCTTCTTTGTCTTTTTTGATTTGTAAGATACCTTATAGCTTTTGCCTGTAATAGTATGCCCCAAATATTCCTTACGGGTAAGAATGTCATACAGCGTCTTATCCGGCCAGTTGTAAATACAGTTCGGGTGTGGGCGCGGGTGGCGGCAGCTCCCGGAACGACGATAACGCATTTCGGAAACGGTCAGTATTTCATGCTCTCGCAGCCAGTTCTGTATTTCACAAATACGGTCGCCGCGCACATACATAGCAAAAATCTGTTTTACAACGTGTGCTGTTTCCGGGTCGGGCAATAAATGATTGCGGTCGTTAGGGTCAGCTATGTAGCCGTAAGGCACTTCGCCATTGACGCGCTCGCCTTTCTGCGCCTTTGCCTGTTTGACCGCCCGAATTTTCTTTGAAGTATCGCGAGCGTAAAACTCATTAAACCAGTTTCGCAGCGGGGTAAATTCGTTGTCGTCCCTTGCTGTGTCTACACCGTCGTTAATGGCGATATAGCGCACTTCGTATTCCGGGAAAACAATTTCGATAAGCTCCCCGGTTTTAAGATAGTTACGTCCAAGACGGGAGAGGTCTTTTGTTATGACCGTTGCCACGTTTCCGGCTTCTACCTCGCGGAGCATGGATTGAAGCCCCTCACGCTCAAAACTTACACCGGAAAATCCGTCATCAACGAAAAAGCGCGTATTGAAAAAATGGTGGTCGTCTGCGTACTTCTGTAAAATTAGCTTTTGGTTCTGTATGCTTTCGCTTTCTCCGGCTTGCATATCCTCTTGACTTAATCTGCAATATAAAGCGGTTATCTTGTCTGCCTGTAACATTTTGTCCTCCTCTCTGACAGCAGACAAGCATGGTATTTGTACTGATAAAATTATACCATGAACCGCTGCTAAAGTCATGTCCTAAATATGAAAAAACGCCCTATTTTCGGGCGTTTGCGGCGTTTATCTCCATATCTTTACGAATGAGCTTTTTTATCTTTTTGTCGAGTGTATCCGTCGCTCGTTCACTCTGCGCCGAACATACAAGATAAGTAACTTTTCCAATTTTGTGTTCCGTTGTGGTAACGGAAGATTGATTTTGCGACAAAAGAAAAGCCCCCTTTCTTTCGCTCGTTTAATAGTTCAGTTTATGAATAGTGGCAAGTCCACTATTCCCGGTAATTTATAAAGGAGCTTTAATCAGACGGTCAATTAGCTTCTTAACCTCACGGGAATTG
>ERZ1026989.835-NODE-835-length-10338-cov-11.600700_pt1 | contig 10338 bp, 17 predicted proteins | sample MGYA00519250_ERZ1026989 | MGnify/ENA primary metagenome ERZ1026989 (study PRJEB26926, sample SAMN06164542) | human gut metagenome | biome: ENVO:00009003; feature: ENVO:2100002; material: ENVO:00002003 | host: Homo sapiens | place: USA | collected 2012 ... | reverse complement strand
GTCTATTTTCCGTTGCAGGTCTTTCAGGCGCTCCCAGTATTCCGGCAGGTAAATATACATATTCCGCAGTTCCCGCAGGTTCTTGTTGCAGCAGCACCAGCACGAAACACGGTCCAGCACGTCATAAAGGCGGATCGTGCCCTCCAGCCACGAAAACCCGTTTTCATAGCAATATGCCATGGCGTCGGCTTCCGGCATGCCCCACTCCGCCAGCGGGTGCAGTTTATACGGCTTCCGTTCTTTTTCCAGTCGCGGCGTTTCGTCGGCAGCTATGCCAACGTAAACCATAGCGTCCCGCTCCTCCGCGTACCTGTCTATGGCTTTCAGCTTCCCCGTGGTTCCCCAGCGGCAGAGGCCGCCACACCAGCCATAACCTTGGTGTGTGCCTTTCTGCTTACTGCAAACCGGCCTTTCCAGCATATCAAACAGGAACGGGTTTTCCGGCTCCAGTCTAGTGTACTTGATCCCCAGCTGCTCCAGGCTGGGTAGCATTTGATCCCGTGTGTGGTAAATCGCCTCAAACTCCATTCCGGTATCGTAGAAAACCACCTCATTCAGCGGGTAGCCCTTGGCAATCAGCATTAGGAGCATGGCCAGGCTGTCCTTGCCCCAGCTGACACTTGCAATATGCCATTTCATTCCGCTTTTGCACCTCCAAACGCCGCCAGGTCGAAACAGGTCTGTTTCCCAACGTGCTGGCACCACGCCCATTCCAGCATGGCGCCGCGGCTGTACACCATCAGCTTCTCGCCCTGGATCTCCATCCGGTCGGCCTCGATGTTCGTCAGATCGTGGCAGCAATCGCAAACAAATCTCATGCCTTGTCTCCTTTCTCCGGTGCTCCCGGCAGCGGCATCCAGTCGGTAATCAAACCCTGCGGAACCTCCCAGTTGCGACACTCCCAACCGAGCCCCGGAATATACCGAGCCGCATCCACGATGCTTCCGCCTGCGTCCTTAAAAGCGATAAGGTATCGCTTAATATAATCTGCTGGCAGCTTCTCCTCCACGCTGATCCACTGCGGCACCTTCTCCCGCAGCGCCGCGTTCTCGGCGGTCAGGCGCTCGATCAGGTCGGCTGCGGCCGTATTTACCTCGTCAAAACAGTCTTCGTTCCCTACTGCGGGGCAGTTTTCGCACGAGACTCCAAATTTGCAGTACCGCAGCGCCCGCACGATTTCCTTGTCTGTCATATATCCTCCATTCCTTCAAGAACCATCATTGTGCTGCCGTCTCGCCTCACAGCGTACTGTAGTGCCTTGTGCTTGATTAGAGACAGAAGCAGTTGAAGCTAAAGGTTCATGAACCACTTTCGATTCCAAATTCTCCCGTTCCAGAAGATGTTTTCTTGCAGCACCAAATCGTCCAGCGACCGAATGCAATCGCCTTCCATGTATTTGGGTTTACTCATTTGTTTTTGTCCTCCTCCTCGTTCAGCATTTTGTCTATCGCCGCCAGTTGGAACGCAGACAGTTCCTCCCCGTGGGCCTGTATGCCGTGCCGCATTTTATCAGCGCCCTTCGGCGGAGGCCCCAGCAGCCTATCCACGGCTGCACGCTCCATCGGGTTCAGTTCGTCGTGGTGCCCCTGCACGCCGTATCCGGGCTTTGCAGCGCGGCCAAGCGCCGCAGGGCGTGTGCTGGCCTCTTTCAGCCAGTCAAACACGATCCCCTTGTAATTTGCGGCCATAGAGCGGGTTATCACGTCGATCATGGCTTCCTCGCCGTATTCCTCCGCAGCCTTTGTGATCTGCGTAACAAGGCTTTGCAGGCCGACAGGCTTATACTCCTCCCGTCGTTCTCCCTTGTATGCCACCCATTTTTCAACGGATTCGCGCAGTGTGGGGGGAAGGGGGGAAAGAATACTGTCCATGTCCTTTTCCTTTGTCCTTTTCCTTTGTCCATAGCTTTTTTTGCTTTCATCGGAAAGCATTTGCTTTTTTTGCTTTTCGTTGCTTTCCGGTGAAGCATTTGCTTTTTCTGATTCAGGCCGACCGCCCTGCTTCCCTGCTTCGCTTCTGGACGCGGAGATGGCTTTTTGAGCCGCTACGGATTCGTCAATGTCCCGTCGAATCGCAGGCCAAATGAAACGCTCACTCCCGCTGAACTCTGGCTCTGCTCCCGACTCGCGATAATCCATCGCGGCCAGCACCAAGCGCCCCACCTCAGCAGCACTGTACGCCTCGAAATAGCTCCTGTAACTCAGCCACAGCTTGACGTATTCCTTTTTATCTCCCATCCGTCAGCCCTCAGAACGGCATGTCGTCGTCGCCGATCTCCATCTGCGGCATGTCCGGCGAAGAGAACGGAACCGGCGTTGTGCTCGGCAGCGGCTTGAACTCCGAAGAGGCCGGTGCAGCGGTAGAAGCATTCTGCCCGTCCCGCTTGCTGTCGCCGAAATAAACGCTTTCTGCGACGATCTCCGCCGTCTTGCGCTTATTCCCTTCTTTATCCTCCCAGTTGCGGATCTGCAAACGGCCAGACACGACGGCCATCCGGCCCTTGGAGAAATACTTGCTGACGAACTCAGCCGTGCCGCGCCATGCGACGACATCCACGAAGTCCGTTTCCTTCTCCGCGCCCTGCGCCGCGAAATCGCGGTCGCAGGCAAGCGTGAAGGATGCAACAGAATTTCCGCTTTGCGTCTGCCGAAGCTCCGGGTCACGGGTCAGGCGGCCCATCAGGACGATTTTATTCAGCATTTGCGTTGCCCTCCATGACCTCACCTGTAGTCTGGTCAACAGGCATATTGTCTACCATTTCCGCATCTGCGACAACAGTAGGAACGCTGAACATATCGTCGCTGATCTCCGTCTTGATCGTGCTGTCCTGCGCAATCTGCCGAACAAATTCAGACTTCATCGGCGCGTATTTCAGAACTTTTTTCAGAACGGTCTTCTTTGCCATCTCTTCAAAGTTGGTCTGCCACGGGCCGGAGCCGTATGCCTTGCTGTACTTCTGCGCATGGGCGCGAACATCGTCCAGCGTCATGATCTCGAAGCCGTAGCCGCCGTCCTTTGTCTTGAACATCGCCCAAACGTTCACCGGGTCGCCGCGATCTCCGTTCAGCTTCGGGATAAATTTCAGGCTGCATTCTGTGCCATACTCGGCAATCAGCGTATCGTTCGCGTGTCCGACTTGCGCCTGGATCGTCTGGATCTCGCCGGAGCGGTATGCAAGGTCGATCATGCCCTTATAGCCAAGCTGGAACTGGCATTCAAGGCGATTCTGCTTGCCGTTCCAGTACGGGATCAAATATGCCTGTCCAAGCGGCGTGTTCGGCTCCAAGCCAAGCTGCGCGGCGGTCATCATTGCGCCGAGGAAAGATTGCGGCGTACACTGCGCCAGCTTCGGATTCGTGGAAAGTGCAGAAAGCGTGATCCGCGTGAACCGCTCCGGCGTCATAACGGAGGGAAGCGCTTTCTTGATCTCGCCCTCCATCTGCTTGATATACTGCTGCATTGTCGGATTTCCGCCGCTCTGTGCCTTCATAGCCGTCTGCGCGGTTGCCTGCTGGATTTTGTTCATGATTCTTCCTCCTGTTTCATTTCTGTAATTTTGAATGGCCGGGCCTGCACCGTTTTATAGAACGGTGCCAAATCGATATCCGGGTATGCCTCTTTAAAGGCTTTGGGCTGGAACGTCTGCCGGTTTTGCTGCTTCCAAGAGACGTTGTAGCCGTTGCAGGCGGCCCGCTCTGCCGTGCCCATATCGAGCTTGATCGTGTTTTCGATCTCGCGGCTGCGCTCCGCCAGTGCAGCCGCCTGACGTTTGATCTGCATATACTCAGCCAGCAGCTGTTCGCGTCCGAACAAATCAAGCTGTTCGCCGCTGCTGTCGGCATAAATCGTGCTGATCGCGTCCGTCGTCGCCTCCGAACCGTCTGGTGCAGGCGGGGTGTCTTCCTCGACGCACCGCCAAAAAAGCTTCTCCGCCTCCATCAGCGCGGAGATTTCCGCCTCATCGCGCTCGAGCGTGTATGTAAAGAATCCGCGCCCGAATACGAGAACCGCCAAATACCAACGGTCAAGGCCAGTGACAGCCAGATAGTGCACGCACTGGCAATAATATTTCTCCGGGAAATCCACACCGTTGAACTGCCGAATGTCAAGCGTCGAGGTTGTCTTGCATTCCAGCCCTGCATTTTCGCTGGAAATTCGCCTGTCAATATCTGCGTGCGCCCACGGATACGCGGGGTTCCGAATGATGTAGTTGCAGCGCCGCACCTTTTTCCCGGACGCTTCCTCAAAACGCTTCGCAACATACTCTTCGAGATCTCTGCCGATCCGCATAGCCTCTGTGTCTTCCTTTTCCGGGAGACGCCCAGTCTTATCCATCCATACCGTGTACGGGCTTGCAAAGCGGCTCATTCCGATAACAGCCGCCGCGTCACTCCCGCCGATGGACTTTCTGCGTTCCTCCAGCCATTCTTCGCGGCTCATCTTCACAGTGGAGATTGTATCGAGCATTTACTCTACCTCCTGTTTCATCTTTCCCACCAGCCACAGCGGCGGGAACAAATAACGGTCTTCGTCCTCCGGCTCGTCCGGCTCGTACTCCGGCTCCGGAATGCTCAAGTACAGATTTTCGCCGTCATACGCCATTCCGGCTCACCTCCTGGCGGATCAGCGCTTCACAGAAGCTCTGAACCGTGGAATAGCCCAGCTTTTTCAGAAGCCTGTCCAGCTTCTTAGCCTGATCGTCCGTCAGGCGGAAGTAATACCGGTTCGTCTTCTTCCGGCGATCTGCGCGGTTCTTGGGCGCGTCCAGCGCCTTGATCGCCGCAGCTGCCTCCGGAACAAGCTGCACGCCGTATTTCTCCGGCGCTTCGCACTGAGAAAGCAGGCATTTGTTAAACTTCGGGTAGTCGGCCCGATGTACCGCGTCTACGCAGGCTTTCGCACCATGTCGAACGCGGGAATCCGTTAAACTTGACATAGTTCCCTTTCTGCCCTATAATAAAGGCGTCTTAAGTTTCCTTTCGGCCTCTGTCGCGTTGCCGCGCGGCAGGGGTCATTTCTTTATGCCAGCCCATACAGCAGCGCTACGAGCGCGACGAAGCCAGTCACAGCGCATTCATAAGTCATTCCTGCCATCCCGGCCACCGCCGACAGGATCATCGCCGCGCCGCTCGTCCAAAGGCACAGGCCCTTGACGATCCGCAGTGTTGCCTTGCGGGCCTCCAATTCCTCCCGCAGCCGCCCCCGGCGCTCCTCAGTCGTTTCCGCGACAAGGTTTGTTCTCATGTTGTCCACTCCTCTTTCGATTTCTGTTCGCTTCTTTGCAGTGCGATTCAATTCATAGCCTTTGCCAGTCTTTGATTCGCCGTCTTTGCCTTGCTATGCCATGCCATTGCCCATCGTCGCTCGGCCATTCCATTGCTAAGCCGAGATGTGCCACGCAACTCCATTGCGGTGCGGTGCTACTCCATTGCCCTTCGACGCCGGGCCCATCTATGCCCTCGCGCTTACTCGAGCACTTCGTAGGTGAATCGTCCCTTTCCGGAGTTTCGCCACTGGCCGATTCCTCTGAGCCGTCCGTAATCCAGCCATTCCAGGACGATATCCTTGTGTGCCTTTTCATCGAGCATCACGATATCAAGCTCGATGGAGCTTCCTGCCGGGATTTCCTCGGAGTTTGCGAGGCTCACGCGCTCGCCCTGTGCGGTCTGTGCGCGAAGCGGTCTCTGGCATTCGCCGATCTCGCCGTTGATCTCAATGGGAATCATGCGCGGCTCTACAAAGATCAGGCCGTCGATGATTTTCTTATAGGCTTTCAGGGCGCTGGATTTCTTGGATTTCACGCGTGCCAGCATACCGCAGGCGTCTTTGAAAAAGCCTTTGATCTGATAATCGTACAGAATCGGCTGTCCGTCGGTACGCGGGAAAACGGTCTTGCCCTTTTCGGCGACAGCGTCCGCGCCGAGCGCTGCAATCTCATCCTCAATCGTGCTTGCGTCCGGGGCCTTGCTTGCGATAAAGTCACGCGCAATGTTCTCGTTGCTCGGCCATGTGCCAAGAACCGGCTCCAAAAATGTTAATCTGACTTTCATTTGTTCCTCCTCATGCTCCGAGAAACCGCAAAAACGGCTCTCTCGGGATCTTTACTCTGTGCTTGCTTGTGCAGCAGACCGGGAAGCCCAGCTTTTCAGGCTGTTCCCTCGCCATCAAGCGAAGCCATTGCGGGGTACAGCCGAGCACCTGCGCCGCCTCGCTTGCGAGGATTGTGGGCTTTGACATTGCCCGGATATCGTCCAGCGTCATTTTTCCTCCTTTCTGCGTTCGATCACGGCCTTAACCGCGTCTTCCAAGCGCTTCCTTGCGCCCGGCGGATTTCTTTTCCCGTTCAAGATCACGGACAGATAGCCTTTTGTAAGTCCAAGCTCTGCGGCAAGATCGTCGTATGAAACACGCGCATTGTGCATTTTCCCGATCAGTACGCCTGTCCATTTTTCAGGCATATACACACCTCCATTCTGTTAAAATTGTTGACTGCAACGCCCCAGACGTGCTATACTGTCCTTAGCCCTTTTAGGTAAATTCGGGAGGTGGTTTTCATGACCAAACTTTTGAACTTGCCAGTTCCAGACCAAAGAAACGGCGTGATGCGTTAGGGCAAGGGGCAGCGCCAGAACTGCCAAAGTGAGCGGCGCGTCATAGAAGCGTAAGTTCGTTTTGTGTCAGGATGGCATTGCCGAGCCGGTGGAAAGAACTCTACCAATTCGGACGGATGCAAAGTAATGCAGACGACCATCCTGTGCAGCGCGTTCTGGTAAACAACTCTGGGGAAACCCGCTCGTGAACGAACCACGGGCGGCTTTTCTTTTCGCCGCAGTCAACTTTTGAAATTTATTGTTGAAATTGTTTACTGTTTGTGCTACTATGAATTTGCGAGAAACACATTAGCATTGGCGCAAGCGTTGATTTGCTTGGGTCTTGTCTGCTGCAAACTTTTTCAACCACAAGGCAATAATACATCAAACATTCTCAACTGTCAACCGCTATTTGCAAACTAATTCAACTTTCGTCGTATTTAACAATTCCAGAGGTGTATTATTGTGTTTTATGACAACTTTGTTGCGCTTTGCGCTTCTGTAAACAAAACCCCTGCATACGTTGGCCGAGAACTCGGAATTGACAAGTCAACAATAAGCTGTTGGAAAGCGCGGAAGACAAAACCCTCTGACGTAAATGCGCAAAAAATCGCCGACTACTTCGGCGTAACAGTAGAAGAACTGATGGGCAAAGGCATAAAAAAAGAGCGCCCCGCCGATGGCGAAGCGCTTATTCGTGACTTGCCGGAGGATATCCAGCAGATTATTCGGATTTGCATGAATCGTCCCGAACTTGCATCCGCTCTATTAAATCTTGCGAAGCAGATAGAAAAAGATTGAGTTTTTCGGGCGTGAATCTTGATATAGTTTCCACCAATTCCTTGATTGTCGCGGCTTCTCTTTCGTTCATTTCAGCTCCTATCTCCATTCTTCCAAATTCCGACGTTTATTTTTGTGCAGCTTCTACATTGCGGCTGCTGGTTCTAAGTGGTAATATGTAATTGTTTACAAACCATATAAGGAGTGCCGCATTGATGACTAAAAATGAATATATTGTGCAGTGCCCAAGATGCGGGGCAGAGTTCCCGGAACAGGAGAAGTTCTGCCCGCACTGTGACACGCCGAACCGGAAGATGATCTGCCGCTCCTGCGGCGCTCAGATCAACGCCAGTGAACGCGTTTGCAAGGTATGCGGCGCAAAAAACAGGAGAAAGACCGGCTCTTCGAGGAATTTTATTCTGATTGGAGTCACCGTATTGGCCGCTCTCGGCATCTTGTTCTTTCCGAAGCAGTCTAAGCAGGCGGATCAGCCGCCCGCACAGGCACAGGAGGCGGTTTCCCAGACGCCGGAAACGCCCGAACAGTCCATCGCGCAGGATGCACCTGAACAATCTTCGCAATCCTTCAACGTGGAAAAGCACTCCGGGACGTTGTTCGGCGGCGGGACAGTCGAAATCACAATTCCGTCCGACTACATAGGCGAAGACGTCACGCAGGAGAAGCTTGACGCAAAAGTCGAGCAAGCAGACGGCTTTAAATCCGCCACGCTGAATGCAGACGGCTCCGTCACATATATCATGACGGAGGCCTGCCATAAAAAACTAATGCAGGATATGGCACAGCAGCTTGACAGCAGCCTTGCCGATATGGTAGGCTCTGAGGACTACCCGAACGTCACTGCGATTGATTCCTCCGATGACTACACAAAATTCACCGTCACGCTGTCTTCCGACACTGTAAACCTTCAGGAATCTCTCATGACCTTGGTGTTCTATATGAGCGGCGGCCTGTACCACTATTTCAGCACGGGTGAGCCGGTTGATAATATCAATGTCCGCTTTATAGATCAGTCCGGCAATCTCTTGCAGGAAGCAAATTCAAAGGATGTCAATCCAGATGCGCTCTCTTCTGACGTCAATTCCGACGTCAGCGAGGCAGACCCCCCTATGGAAACTACTTCTCCAGATCCTTCTCAGGGTAAGTCCGCTGGAAAATTCGTCGCAAGCAAGGATAGCGACAAATTCCACAAACCGAGTTGCCGATGGGCCAAAAAAATACTAAGTGAAAACGAAATCTGGTTCGATTCCTCTGACGACGCCATCGCCGCCGGATACGGCGCTTGCGGCACTTGCAATCCAAGATGATTCAGATCAATGCAGCACGCGCGGCCCCCGGCGTTCTTCCTGCTCCCGGCCTATGTCGGCGACGCAGGAAAAGAGCAGCGGCACGCCCTTGATGTAGTCCACGCTGACGCTATGCACGTCTGTCAGCTTCGCACCGTCTACTGTCACGTCCACTTTCCCATTGTTTACCCGGATGTTGATGCACTCCATATTTTTTCCTCCTGTCATTTATTATAGAACGGTTGTTCTAAAAATCAACATGGTATTATGAACAAACAGACCGCGTTATTTTTGGGGATCAGGAATCCGATGGTGTACAGTTTATGGGACTGATGATTTGATATAATATTCGGTTTGACCGGCCCCATCGTATCTGGAACATACGGTGGGGCCATTTCAGCAGATGCCGGATTCAGGAACTATCTGCTACGTTTTTATTGTACCAGATAATGTTTGTAAGAAAAGCCCGAGTTTTGCGTTTTCTTCTCATAGTTTGCGTTTTCACACGGAAAATGTAAGAAATAACAATACAATCTGCGATTGGAGGCGCACCGATGTCCGCAATACAGGAACTCGCGCCGTTTATCGGCGCGTATCATGGGAAAATCAGAAATGCGAAAGATCACAGCGGAATGACTCTGGAGGAGCTGTCGGAAAAGTCCGGAGTTTCCTTCTCCACCGTGAGCCGATTATATGCCGGAACACAAGCGGATCCACGGCTTTATAACTCGGCCGCAATATGTAAAGCGCTTGGTCTGTCGCTCGACGAGCTGTTCGGCCTTGAGAATCCCGTCGGAAGCCCGGAAAATCTGACCAAGCAGATCCATCGTGTCGAGCTTGAAAACGCCAAGCTGGAGGCAGCAGCAGCCCTACAGAGCGCGCAGATAAGGTCTACACATACAATGTGTTACGTTCTCGCCCTATTTTGTTTGCTTCTCTCCTTTACCCTGATTGCCTGCCTTGTAACGGATGCGCAGAGTCGGAACGCAGGCCTCATTCGAGATGGAGACTTGTCCGTAACCGCATGGGCGTGTATCGCCCTGATCGTAGGTTCAGTTCTGGCTTCGGCAATTACTTTCTACGCGATCCGAAAAGAACGTGGAGGGAAACATGGAGTGCATCAAGTGTAAAAAAGAAATTCCAGACGGCGCGCCCTACTGTTGCTGGTGCGGGAAAAAACAGGAAGCGCGGCGAAGCCGGACGCGCGGGAACGGGCAAGGAAGCGCTTACCAGCGAGGGAAGACGTGGACGGCGCGTTGGACAGAAAGAACTTACCTAGACGAGAACGACAAGCTTCGGCAAAAGATGCGAACAAAAGGCGGGTTTACATCAAAGCGCGCCGCCCTCCAATATGCCGCAAACCCTCCGAAGGAAGAGCAGCGAAGCCCCACTCTCAGAGAATACTACAAAACATATCTGCGTGGGGATTATCTATCCTTATCGGCTGATCGTCAGGGCGCGGCGGAAAAGGCATTCGAGCGCATGAGAGAAATCGCCGACCGTGAGATCGACGCGCTTACCATCGCGCAGATACAGGATGTTATCGACCGCAACGCCAGCACCTATTACACGCGGAAAGATATGAAAACTGTCCTCTCCCACTGTTATAACCTCGCAATTGCAGAAAAGCAAACAACCGTGAATCTTGCAAAGTACATAAAGCT
>ERZ1026989.834-NODE-834-length-10340-cov-7.498007_pt1 | contig 10340 bp, 10 predicted proteins | sample MGYA00519250_ERZ1026989 | MGnify/ENA primary metagenome ERZ1026989 (study PRJEB26926, sample SAMN06164542) | human gut metagenome | biome: ENVO:00009003; feature: ENVO:2100002; material: ENVO:00002003 | host: Homo sapiens | place: USA | collected 2012 ... | reverse complement strand
GTGTACGGCTTGTTAAAATATGTGACGTCTTTGCGTTGGCATTGATATGCCGCCAGGTTGGCGGGCATACAATGTGCGCCCCGGTGGTCACGGTGGTCACGGTGGAATAAAACACATTAAAAATGCGGTGCAAACAACCGGATATTCTTACACAAATGCCGCCTCCTTGCGGGCTTTGCTTTTAGCGGTTTCCGGGATCACATTGCCCTTTGGGCTCTCATAGTCTTTGGCAACCTGCTGCAAAATTGCGGTACGGCGTACAATGCCGATAAATACGTTGCGGTCATCCACCACGGGAACAAAATTCTGGTCAACGGCGGCGTTCAGCAAAGCGTGCATGTCAGTGGTAACGGGAACTGCCTTGTAATCCCGGCGGCGGGGGAAAGAGGCGATGGGGATATCCTCGCTGGCGTCAATATCCAGCCCGTGAATGCTTTTGATGCCCCATAAAATGTCGCCCTCGGTCATGGTACCCAGGTATTCGCCGTTGCGTTTTAATACCGGAATGGTGGCAAAGCGCTGGTTGGACCATTTTTCAAGGGTCTGGCGCAGGGTAAAATCTTCATAGATAAATAAAACGTCCTGTTTTGGCGTTAAAAAGAACAACAGATTCATGGCGGAAAATAACTCCTTTGCAGGTTATCTTGATGGAAAGGGAAAGCACTGTGTACGGCGGCTTTTGCTGCTCCCCGCATCTACTGCCGGGGCAGGCGTTAAAAGTACGACCTTTACTAATACTAAGTATACGCGCCGTTTGGGAGAACTTTGTGAATGGATTGTTAAAACCGATGTAAAAAATTAGGCTGCAAATTTTGTTCCCTTTTCGGCAGGGCTTTTTACAAAAAGCTCTGTTCAAACCGAAACAAATCGTGTATAATAGAATTGCGTTAGCTGTAACTGACGCACATGGAACCCGGCAAAAGGGTTAAACCCGAAGCTGGGAATTCATCTGTATTCCATAGGGAGGAACGCAAATGATCACACGAGTGAATCCTTTGGGACATATTTCGCTTACGAATGATTACTTCTCCGGCCTTGTGGCCGAAGCTGCCAAAAACTGTTACGGTATTGCCGCCATGGGCCAAAGCTCTGCCGCCAGCACAGTGCGCGAAGCGCTGCGCAACGGCTCCCTGCCCGAAAAAGGCGTTACCGTAAGCCAGCAGGAAGGGCGGCTGGTCATCACCCTGCACATCAAAGTGGGGTATGGCCTGAACATCGCTTCCATCACGCAAAGCATTACCCACCGCGTTAAAGATGAAGTTGAACATGCAACCGGCCTGAAAGTGGCCCGCATTGATGTGTTTGTTGATGATATCATTGACGAATAAAGCGGCGGGGGCCCCGGCTGGCATTTGCCCCGGCGGCTTGTTTCCCCAAAAATTACAATGAGGTGCAACTGTTAGAATGATTACTGGTAAGACACTGCGCGACGCCATCATTTCCGGCGCCAACAATATTGCAAATCAACGTACCCGCGTGGACGAGCTGAACGTTTTCCCTGTGCCGGATGGTGATACAGGTACCAATATGAGCATGACGATCGGCGCGGCCTTGAGCGAGCTGAACGCCATGCCGGATACCTGCACGGTGGCCGAAGCCAGCAAGAGCGCTGCTTCCGCCATGCTGCGCGGTGCGCGCGGCAACTCCGGCGTTATCACTAGCCTGCTGTTCCGCGGTTTTTCCAAGGCGCTGGCTGGTAAAACCGATGCCGAGGCCGCTGACTTGGCCAAAGCCCTGCAGATGGGCGTGGAAGCTGCTTACAAGGCGGTCATGAAGCCCACCGAGGGCACCATCCTGACCGTTACCCGCCTGGCTGCCGAGGCTGCCGTTGCCGCTGAAACCGACGATGTGCCGCAGCTGTGGGCCACCGTGTGCGAAGCTGGCCAGAAAGCTCTGGAGGACACCCCCAACCTGCTGCCTGTGCTGAAAAAGGCTGGCGTTGTGGATGCCGGCGGCCAGGGCATCATGCTGGTGTTTGAGGGCATGAAGCAGGTGTTTGACGGCGGCGAGATCGTTGCCGGTGCCGAGGTTGCCGCCAAGCCGAAGCTGGATTCCAGCGCAGCGGGCAAGGGCGTGTTTACCGACGACCTGATGAAGGTTGAGAATATCAAAAACGGCTACTGCACCCAGTTCCTGGTCCATAAGGATTCCGGAGCAAGCATCACCCGCCTGCGCGCTTTCCTGGAATCCAACGGCGACTCTGTTGTTGTGATCGAGGATGACGATGTGGCCAACTGCCATGTGCATACGGCTGACCCCGGCATGATGCTGAGCGAGGCCATCAAGTATGGCTACCTGACCAATTTTAAGATCGAGAACATGCACGAGCAGTTCCTGGCCCGCCAGAAGCAGGCCAAGGGCCTGGAAAAGCAGGCCGAAGCCGAGGAAAAGGCTGCCGAGACCGGCGCAAAGGAAACTTTTGTTTACGCTGCAGTTGACCCGGACCGCGCCTATGGCTTTGTTGCCGTGGCGGCGGGCGATGGACTGAAATCCGTGTTTGAGGATCTGGGCGTGGATGCCGTTGTTTCCGGCGGCCAGACCATGAACCCGGCAACCGAGGATATCCTGGCTGCCATCCAGAGCGTGCCCGCCAAGACCGTTCTGGTGCTGCCCAACAATAAAAACATCATCATGGCTGCCGAACAGGCAGAAAAGCTGGCTGACCGCAAGGTCCTGGTTCTGCCTACCCGTACCGTGCCCCAGGGCATGACCGCTATGCTGAACTTTGACCCCGAAGCCGCCCCGGAGGAAAACGCCGTCAACATGATGGCCGCCGCCGAAAAGGTTGCTACCGGCCTGATCACCTATGCCGCCCGCGACAGCGAGTTTGACGGCCGCCCCATCCGTAAGGGTGAGATCATGGCGCTGGAAAACGGTAAGATCGTTGCCACTGGCAGCGACATTACCAAGATGACCTACCGCCTGGCACGTTCCATGAAGAAAAAGGACAGCCAGTTCATCACCGTGATCTCCGGTGCGGAAGTCAGCGAGGAAGATGCCGAACATACCACCGAACTGGTGCAGTCCAAGTGCGGCTCCAGCGTGGAGGTCAGCCATATCCATGGCGGTCAGCCGGTTTACTACTATATGCTCAGCGTGGAATGATCCCGGCATAACGGACAAAACCATTCAAGGACGAACTTGTGCATCAAAACGCATGTTCGTCCTTTGTTTATAACCCTACCGGAAGGAGGTGCAGCCATGCCGGATATCAACAGCGACATCCAATACCTGAAAGGCGTTGGCCCGGCTTACGCCAAAAAGTTTGCCAAGCTCGGCATTTATACCATCCGGGATCTGCTGCTGCACTATCCGCGGCGGTATATTGATTATTCCCAGCCGTACACGGTAGTATCAGCGCCGTTTGATGTGGACTGCTGTGTAAAGGCAACGGTGCTGCAGCGGGACCCGGACCGGCGCATTAAAGGCGGGCGGATGCTCTCCCATGTGCTGGCAGGGGACGATACAGGAATGCTGGCGCTTTCCTGGTTCAACGCGCCCTATGCGGCGGAAAAGCTGGAACCTGGAACCGAATATTATTTCGAGGGCCGCGTTGGCGGCATGATGACCCGGCGGGAAATCCTGCACCCGCTTGTGCGCACCGAAGCCCAGGTTGCTGCGGCGCCTCTGCTGCCGGTTTACGGAAGCACCGAAGGGCTGCCCGCCGCCCGCCTGACCCGCTGCGCCCAGCTGGCGCTGGAATATGTGGCCCAGCTGGATGACCCGCTGCCGCCAGAGCTGCTGACCCGCTACCGCATGCCGCCCAAAGCGGACGCTGTGCGGGCCATCCATGCCCCGCGGGATGCGGCGGACGCCGCTGCCGCCCGCCGCCGTTTGATCTTTGAAGAATTGTATATCCTGCAGCTGGGCATATTTTTGATGCGGGGCCATGGCCGCAAAATTACCGGTGCCCCCATGCGGGAGCTGGACCTTGCGCCGTTCTGGCGCAGCCTGCCCTATGCACCCACCGGGGCACAGCGCCGCTCGGCGGAAGAAATCTGCCATGATCTGTGCGGCCAGACCCCGATGAACCGTCTGCTGCAGGGCGATGTGGGCAGCGGCAAAACGCTGGTGGCCGCTGCGGCCATCTGGTTTGCCGCGCAAAATGGCTGGCAGAGCGCCATGCTGGCCCCAACGGAAATTCTGGCCCGCCAGCACGCCGCCAACCTGGCCGACCGCCTGGAGCCGTTTGGCGTCAACGTTACTTTGCTGGTGGGGGGCATGAAAGCCGCCGAAAAGCGGGTGGCCCTTGCCGCAATTGCGGATGGCCGTGCCGGGCTGGTGGTTGGCACCCATGCGGTGCTGACGGACAGCGTGGTGTTCAAAAATCTCGGCCTTGCCATTGTGGACGAACAGCACCGCTTTGGCGTGCGGCAGCGCGGCATTCTGGCGGGCAAGGCCAACAACCCGCACCTGCTGGTCATGAGCGCAACCCCCATCCCGCGTACTCTGGGGCTTTTGATGTACGGGGATCTGGATATCTCCATCCTGGATGAGCTGCCCCCCGGCCGCAAGCCCATCAAGACTTGGTTCATCACTGGCAAAAAGCGCCGCGATATGTACGGCTTTCTGGAAAAACAGATCGCCGCAGGGCACCAGGTGTATATCGTCTGCCCGGCCATTGAGGAAAACGAAATGGATTCCGGCATGAAAGCCGTCAAGCAGTATTACGAGCAGGTGGCCTGCCCGCTGCTGCCGGGGCGGCGCATCGGCCTGCTGCACGGCAAAATGAAGCCGAAAGATAAAGATGAAGTGATGCAACAGTTCAAGGCCGGGGAGCTGGATGTGCTGGTCAGCACCACCGTGATTGAAGTCGGTGTGGATGTGCCCAATGCAACCGTAATGGTGATCGAAAATGCAGAGCGGTTCGGCCTTTCGGCACTGCACCAGCTGCGCGGCCGCGTGGGGCGCGGTGCGGCGAATTCCTGCTGTATCCTGATTTCGGATAACGAGGGAGAAGCGGTACGCCAGCGGCTGCACTTTTTGTGCCGCACATCGGATGGTTTTGCCGTTGCCAAGTATGACCTGGAAACCCGCGGCCCCGGCGACTTTTTCGGCGAAGCACAGCACGGCCTGCCCACCCTGCATGTGGCGGACCTTGTGCAGGATACCCGCACCCTGACCGTTGCCCAGCAGGAAGCCAAAGCCCTGCTGGCCCTGGACCCCAACCTGGCCAAACCGGAGCACAAAGCCCTTTCGGACGAAGTGGAGCGCCTGTTTGCCACAGCCGGGGCCATGAATTAGTCTTGACATCTTTATTTCCAATAAAAAACTGCCCAAATTATTTTTGATTTTTTTGTATAATCTCTTTTTTTTGCAGAAAGAATTTGCTATACTAAGGTTTAACCTGTATTGACACATAACTTTACAGGTTGGACCGACAAACCAAAAAGGACATGCCATGAAACAATTCCTGTCTGCCTGCCTTGCGGTACTGCTGCTGGCGGTGCTGCTGGTCCTGCCCGCCGCAGCGGAGGAAACCGCCGATGCCCCCAACCTGACACCGGGATTTTCTGTTACCGCAGAGGCAGCCTATGTGGCTAACACCGATACGGGGCTGGTTGTTTATGAAAAAAACAGCGAAACCCCCATGGCCGCCGCCAGCCTGACCAAGCTGATGACCATGATCCTGATGCTGGAAAGCTACCAGGACCAGCTGGATACCATCAGCATTACAGCGCCGGGCTATATCTATGATTACCTGTACGGCAAAAATGCTTCCACGGCGGATATCTGGAAAGGCGAGACCCATACCCTGCGCAGCCTGCTGTATGCCATGCTGCTGCCCAGCGCCAACGAGGCAGCGTATATCGTGGCAGACTATATGAGCGGCAGCAGCATTGATAACTTTGTGGCCATGATGAACGATGAAGCTGCCCGCATCGGCTGCACCGGCACTACCTTTACTGACCCCTGCGGGCTGGATCCCGGCAACGTGACCACCGCGCGGGATGCCTACCTGCTGGTGCGGGTGGCTATGGGCTATGATGCCTTTGCCCAGGCGGCAGGGGAGGAAAGCTACCAGATGCCGGCCTCCACTAAGCATGATTCGCCCTATACCATCCTGACCAGTGATAAGCTGGTTTCGCCCAGCAGCAACTATTACCGCTCTTACACCAAAGGCGGCAAAACCGGCAGCCTGGATGACTGGCAGAATTTTGCGGGCTGGCACACCCAGGACGGCGAAACCTATGTCAGCGTGGTGCTGCACAGTCCCAAAACGGACGAAGACCCGCGCCCGGCGCTGACCGAAACCGCCGAGCTGATGGATTGGGCGTTCGCCACCTTTACCGTAACCGCGGCGCTGGATACCACCCAGCCCATCACCGAGCTGCCTATTGTGTATTCCTCCCAGACGGATACGGTAATGATCTACCCGGCGGATGATATGCAGACCCTTTTGCCGCGGCAGGGCGGGGCAGAGCTGACGGAAAAGACCTTCAATGTTCCGGAGCACCTCTCCGCGCCCATCAAGCAGGGCGATGTGGTGGGTACCGTTACCGTTACCATGCAGGGCGAAACCGTTGGCACGGTGGACCTTTTGGCCGGCAGCAGCGTGGACCGCAACGAGCTGTTGTATACCATGGCGAAGGTAAAGGCTTTCTTTTCAAGCACTTATTTCAAGGTCGTTATTGTGCTTTGCATCATAGCGGCTGTTGTCTATGCGGTTTTGTGGGTGTATGTTATGCTGCTTACGGTGCGCCGTGTGGAGCAACCGACCCCAAAACGCAAAAATAAACCGAACGATTGAAATAAGGAATAATGGCGGGCACCAGCCAGCCATAAGGGGGTACATTGTACTATGTTGGATGTAAAACGCAACCTGACAACCATGACGGATTTTTATGAGCTTACCATGTCGGCCGGCTACCTGGACGAAGGGTATAAGGATAAAATTGCCGTCTTTGATATGTTCTTCCGCAAGGTGCCGGACGGCGGCGGTTACGCCATTATGGCCGGCCTGGAGCAGTTCATCAACGCAGTGGACAGCCTGAAATTTACCGAGGAAGACATCAATTATCTGCGCTCCACCGGTGCTTTCAATGAGCAGTTCCTGGACTATCTGTGCAACTTTAAGCTGCACTGCAATATCTGGGCGATTGAAGAGGGCATGCCCATCTTCCCGCAGGAGCCCATTGTGACCGTAGAAGGCCCGGCTATTGAGTGCCAGCTGCTGGAAACCCTGCTGCTGGTCACCTTTAACCATCAGTGCCTGATTGCCACCAAGGCAAACCGCATCTGCCGCTCTGCCGCTGGCCGCCCGGTTATGGAGTTTGGCGCCCGCCGTGCCCAGGGGTATGACGCCGCCTACTTTGGCGCCCGCGCTTCCTACATCGGCGGCTGCAGCTCCACCTCCTGCGTGATGGCTGCCCGTGACTTCGGTATCCCGGCATCCGGCACTATGGCACACTCTTGGGTGCAGATGTTCCCCACCGAGTATGACGCATTCAAGAAGTATGCCGAGATGTACCCGGACAACTGCGTGCTGCTGGTGGATACTTACAACGTTCTGCGCCATGGCGTGCCCGATGCCATCAAGGTGTTTGACGAAGTGCTGAAGCCGATGGGCAAGCGCCCCAAAGGTGTGCGCATTGACTCCGGCGATATTGCCTACCTTTCCAAAAAGGCCCGCCAGATGCTGGATGCCGCCGGTTACCCGGACTGCACCGTCTGCGCTTCCAACTCTCTGGATGAATACATCGTGCGCGATCTGATTTTGCAGGGTGCCCGTGTGGACAGCTTTGGTATTGGCGAGAACATGATCACCGCCAAGAGCGACCCCGTGTTTGGCGGCGTGTACAAGCTGGCCGCAGTGAAAGAGGATGACGGCAGCTATACCCCCAAGATGAAGCTCTCCGAATCCGTGGAAAAGATGACCATTCCCTGCCTGAAAAAGGTATGGCGTATCTATGATGAGGACGGCAAAGCCCAGGCAGACCTGATCACTATGGCAGACGAAGTGGTGGATACCAAGAACGGCATTACCCTGTTTGACCCCATCGAGACCTGGAAGGAATGCACCTATGTCAACAGCACTGCCCGCTGCATTTCCACCCCGATCTATGAGAACGGCAAGCGCGTTTACACCAGCCCCAATCTGGCTGATATCCGCAAGTTCTGCAAAGCCCAGGTGGGCACCCTGTGGGACGAAGTAAAGCGCTTTGAAAACCCGCACCGCTATTATGTTGACCTGAGCAGGAACCTGTGGGATACCCGCAGCGAACTGCTGAAGAAGCTGTCCAAATAAAATGCTGTAACTTTATTACAAAATGGTTACAAACTGCGCCCCCTGCACATACTATGGCAAAGGATGACGGGGTCATTCTTCCATACTGTACAGGGGGCGTTTGTATGTCTGTTTGTTTCCACCGTCTGGCTGCGCCGGGGCAGCTGGTGCTGTTTGCCATGGGCGGTACCGCGTACCTTGCGCTGGAGATCGCCTGGCGCGGCACAACCCATTGGACGATGTTTTTGGCGGGCGGGGCCTGCCTTTGCGCACTGGATGCCCTCGGCCGCCTGCCACTGCCCACCCCGCTGCTGGCGGGGATCGGCGCGGTTGGGGTTTCGGTGTTGGAACTGGGCACCGGGCTTGCCTGCCGCCGTCTGCTGCATGTTGAGGTGTGGGATTACAGCCAGGAATGGGGCAACCTTGCCGGGCTTGTGTGCCCAAAATACACGGCACTCTGGTTCCTTTTGTGCCTGTGGGTGCTGGGTATGATGCGCTTTTTGCGCGGTTTTGCCGCCTATGTGGCCCGCACAAAGGCTTAAAGTACACTTTATCACCCTGCTTTTTCGTCTGCGAGGACTGAAAGTCCGATTTATCGCCCTGAATGTCTGCTATAATAAAACCATAGCAAAGCAGAAAGGCAGGGGTTCCCATGACAGCACAATTCCGGTATGTAGCAGGCCACATTGAAGTTTATTCCGCAACGGGCGAGTTCCTTTTTTCCGCCGATACCATGCAGGAGGCATGGGAGGACTACCAAGACGAAATGTCCGCGTGACGCGTACAGATGCAGCCGCAAAATATACAAAATAACGAAATAGTTTATAATATACAAAAAACTTTTGTAAGATTGTACAAGGCGTGCATTGCAAAATCCCCCTGCGCTGGATATAATAAAGACAGAAAGGAGATGGGGTTGCAATGTTGAACCTTCGTTCGTTTGCAAAGTGGGTACGTGGTATTCTGGACAGTGAGGAAGCCTATAACCTGCCGGAAGATGTCTACAACGACGTGATCCCCTCCGGCGTTCATGACTTCTGCCGTTTCGACCGGGAGTACTAAGACGGTACCGTATCGTTCTCGACGATTGGACTCGCACACGGTAATGGTGCGCAGAAGGATGCGGCTCTGACCGGAATTTACCACGAATAGGGCATAAATAAGATATGGATGATTGATTCACCATAATACTGTTTGTTGCACCTTGAAACAAGCAAGCAGGCACCAGGCCACCCACCCGGTGCGCAGCCCCTCCGGCAATGGTTATGCCGGAGGGGTTGTTTTTTTTTGCAAAATTTAGTATCCTTAAAACGTATTGCTTATTGCAGGGTACAATTTTGCACCCCAAAACGATTGTGAGGTACGCCGTGGAACTGACCCCTTACGCAATTTTTGATATGGATGGCACCCTGTTGTGCTCCACCGGCATGTGGGACCATGTAACGGACCGCATCCTTGCAAAATATGGCAAAACCATCACCCATGAACAGCGCATGGCCAACATGACCCTTACGGTGGAAGGAACCGCCGCGATGTTTGTGCAGCAGCTTGGCGTGCCGCTGACGGAGCCTGAATGCGCAGAGCTGATCCGTGCCGAAGCGCGGTACGGCTATGCGCAGGAAGCCACCGTAAAGCCGGGCGTTGAGCAGGTGCTGGCAGCCATGCACGCACGCGGTGTGCGCATGTGCGTGGCATCCGGCACCGAAACACCGCTGATCGAAGCCGCGCTGACCTCCCACGGGCTGATGCGCTGGTTTGAATTTGCGGTGGACTGCAAGAACCCTGACGGCAAAAAGAAGCCGGATGTATATCTGGATGCTTTGCACCGTTTTGGCGTGCAGAACCCCGTGCAGGCAACCGTGTTTGAGGATTCCCCCGTGGGGATTGCCACCGCACGCGCCGCCGGTTTCGCCACCGTTGGCATTTATGATGAACCAATGGCAGAGTTCTGGCCGCAGATTACCCAAACAGCGGATTTTGCCAGCCGCACCTGGCAGGACTGGCTGCAAAATGTGCAGCAGACCGGCCCCGCACCCTACAAATAAGCATGAAACTATAAGGGCAATACCGCATAATTCTAAGTGCCGATACGGCGAGCGAGGTGCGGCAGATG
>ERZ1026989.823-NODE-823-length-10399-cov-7.735499_pt1 | contig 10399 bp, 12 predicted proteins | sample MGYA00519250_ERZ1026989 | MGnify/ENA primary metagenome ERZ1026989 (study PRJEB26926, sample SAMN06164542) | human gut metagenome | biome: ENVO:00009003; feature: ENVO:2100002; material: ENVO:00002003 | host: Homo sapiens | place: USA | collected 2012 ... | reverse complement strand
AGATTTCTGCCTGTCTCGTGGGCTCGGAGATGTGTATAAGAGACAGCTTTCATACAGGGCAGACAAGAACGGCTGCAAAAGAACGGTCGTATATTCTGGCTGCGTGTCCTCCAAACGCCGCAGATTACTCATGCTGCTTACATAGGTTTCCATACGCAAGATATGCTTTCCCATAGTAACGGCAGTTTCCCGTGTCTGGGGGTTATCGCTTGCTTGCAGCATTTCATTATACCCTTTCAGTACCGTGAGAGGGGTGCGCAGATCGTGAGCAAATGCAGCGTTAAGCTGTTTTCGTTCCTCAACCTGTCGCCACATTTCAGTGAAGTTATTTGCAAGGGCAGTCCGCATGATTTCAAAGGAAGTGCATAACTGTCCTAATTCATCTTTGCTGTCATATTCGATTGAAAAATCCAAGTCATTATTAGATATTTTTTCGGACGCTGCCATGAGTTCAGCAAGCGGCTTTTTCAGCTTATTTCTGTAAAACAGCAACGCTGCGGCTATGATACATAATGCGGAATATACGGCTACTGCAATCGTAGGAAATACCTCTAACAAAGCTATCATACGTTCATCATGTTTGGATAGTGGAACGAGTGCATTTCCAATGTAGGCACCGTCGCCTAATTGTTCGCCTTGCTCATTTGTTAAGTAATACTTTTCGCCGGACGGCGGATAAGTTGATCTAATCTTATCGGCAGTTTTATCGCATATCGAAATAGTCATAATTGAAAGCACAAGGGCAAGCATAGCAAAGACTACTACATAAAGTATAAAGCTTTTTCGGAGAGATAAATTTCGTACTGGACGATTTATTTTATCCATTTATACCCACACCCCCAAACTGTTTCAATATATGCTCTGTCTGAATATGCCGCGATTTTTGTTCGTATTCTGCGGATATGTTCAGCAACAACACTGCTGTCCCCCTCGCTGTCATAACCCCAAATACGCTCATATATCCTTTCTTTATCAAAGACTTGTCCCGGATTTTGAGATAACAACTCTATAATATCAAATTCCTTTTTTGCAAACCCAACACGCTTATCAGAAAAAAACAAACATCGCTCCGAATAATCAATCGTCAAATCGCCGGAAAATCTTATTTGTGTTTCAAAGCTGTGTCGAGCTTCGCGCCGTAAGTGAGCGCGTACCCGCGCTTCAAGTTCCATAAGCGAAAAAGGTTTAACAACATAATCATCACCGCCAACGGCAAATCCTTTTACCTTATCGGTATCTTCAATTCGTGCTGTTAAAAAAAGAATAGGACAAGATATGTGATCGCGTATACGCTCGCAAACCTCTAATCCGTCTATTCCGGGCATATTTATATCAAGCAAAATAATATCCGGCTGCCTTTCCACCTGTTTTAGTGCTTCTGTGCCATTTGTGGCAGACAGAACACAAAAACCTTTGTTTTCAAAAAAACTGCCAAGCATTGAAACAATATCTTTTTCATCATCAGCTATCAATATCTTTGCGCCCAATTTTATACACCTCCTAACAAGTAAATATAACACCAATTTTTCAACTATTTATCTACTTTCCCGTTTCCTTTTCTGCGTGCGTCTGCGGGCTTTTCTGCGTCTTTCGGTATCAGCCACATATAGCCGAGTTTTGAAGCACCCAGTATGCGGTTTTCCTCACATAGCTTTTGTACCCGTCTTTCTGAAATGCCCCATTTCTTTGCTGCTTCGGGGGCAGACATATATTCCATATTCACCTGTCCTTTCACTGTGTACTCCTATATAATTATATACGGACATCCGAATAATATCAAGAAACATTCTGTGAATAATTTGAATTATATTGGCTAATCATAGGAACTGTGTAAGCATATCCAAAATGAAAGATGAACTGTAAAATGTTATAGGGTGAATTGAAATGGCAAAAAGACCAGTACCACTTTATGACTTCAAGGCTTTCGGGCAAGCCATAAAAGCGGCACGGATGGAGAGAAAGGAATCCCGCAAAGATGTTTGCGACGCTATGAACTTATCTCCGCGCTACCTCGCGAATATCGAAAACAAAGGTCAGCAACCGAGCCTGCAAATCTTTTATGAGCTTGTTACCCGTTATTCTATATCGGTAGATCAATTTTTCTTTCCAAACAAAGACGCTGAAAAGAATACACAGCGGCGTCAGCTTGATACCCTGCTGGACAGCATGAGCAATGACGGATTGGAAATTGTCACCGCAACGGCACAGAAAGTTGTGGAAGTCGAGAAAAAACACGAAGCAGCAGCGGAGTGATCCGCTGTTGTTTTGTTTTCGTATACGCTGCAAGAGCATACTGCTCCTGCGGCTTTTTTTGTGTCTGTTTGGCAGTTTTGGGGGTGTTCACCGTAGTAGTAGTGAGGGACGAAAGATACCGTAGCAAGCATAGGGAGTGTAGCCACACTCCCGAAAAACGCTCCCGCCCGTCCTGCCGGATGGCGGCGCGTCTGCTTGTTGGGATAGTCCCAAACCCTTATATGGAAAGGACGGTGAACGAATGGCAAACAGAGTGCGGAACATAGTGCTGCGCGTCCCGGTGACGGCGCAGGAACGGGAAATGATCGAGCTGAAAATGCAGCAGATGGGAACGCGCTGCTTCTCCACCTATGCCCGGAAAATGCTGATTGACGGCTATGTTATCAAGATTGATTACAGCGATATAAAGGCCATGACTGCCGAGCTGCAAAAGATTGGCACGAACATTAACCAAATTGCAAAGCGCGTCAATGCTACCGGGGAAATCTATGCGCAGGACATTGAGGACATCAAGGGGGTGTTGGCACAGATATGGCTATCACAAAGATCCATCCTATCAAAAGCACCTTAAAGAAAGCTCTGGACTACATCACCAATCCGGCAAAGACGGATGAAAAGCTGCTGGTGTCCTCTTATGGCTGCGGAATCGAAACGGCGGACATTGAGTTTGAAAAAACGCTGCAATGGGCTATGAACAAGGGCAACAACCTTGCCCACCATCTGATACAGGCCTTTGAGCCGGGAGAAGTGGATTACGAAAAAGCCCACGCTATCGGCAAGCAGCTTGCCGATGAAATACTTGGGGGAAAGTATGCGTATGTCATATCCACCCACATAGATAAGGGTCATGTGCATAATCACATCATATTCTGCGCCGTGGATTTTGCCGAGCATAAGAAGTATATCTCCAATCGGAAAAGCTATGGCTTTATCCGAAGAACGAGTGACAGACTGTGCAAGGAAAACGGGCTGTCCGTTGTGATCCCCGGCGCGGATCGGGGCAAACATTATGCGGAGTGGGATGCCCAGCGCAAGGGAACGAGCTATAAAGCAAAGCTGAAAATCGCCATTGATAAGCTCATACCCGTGTCTGCTGATCTGGACGATCTGCTGCGCCGTCTGGAAGCAGAGGGCTACGAGATCAAGCGCGGCAAATATATCTCTTTCCGCGCACCCGGACAGGAACGCTTCACTCGCTGTAAAACGCTTGGCGAAGCCTACACAGAGGAAGCCATAGCCGAGCGCATCAAGGGCAAGGTCATCACCAAAGAGCCAAAGCCGGAACGCAAAGGCGTATCGCTGCTGATTGACATTGAGAATTGCATCAAAGCCCAGCAGTCGGCGGGCTATGAGCGTTGGGCAAAGATTGAAAACCTCAAACGCGCAGCCCGGACAATGGTATTTCTCGATCAGAACGGGATTGCCAGGTATGCAGACTTGGAACGAAAAATAGCTGCCCTGCAGGGCGAGAATGAGCAGACGGCGGCGACGCTCAAAGATGTGGAACGCCGCTTGTCCGATATGGCATTGCTCATTAAGAACATCACCACATACAAAGAGCTGAAACCGCTGTATGACGAATACAAGAAATCCCGTGACAAAGAAAAATATCTGCGCGGGCATGAAAGTGAAATCATCCTCTTTGAAGCAGCGGCAAAGGCACTGAAAGCGGCAGGCGTATCCGGTAAGCTCCCTGATTCCGCCAAGCTCAAAGCAGACTACCAGCGGCTTGCTGCCGAAAAGGACAGGCTGTATTCCGAATACGGTAAGCTGAAAAAGCAGCTTCGGGAATACGATGCTGTCAAGCAGAATATAGACAGTATTTTGTCCCCTGTCCAGCAGCGGGAACAGGAAAAAATGTTGTAGGCATATTGACATTCACACATATATTTATATATAATAAATGTGTAATATTATGTCGATTGGGGGTGTGCGTTTGGACGCAAAAGAAACCATTATGGCCCTTTTGGAAGCGTCTGAGGACGGAACGATTACTGCCGAACAGGTAACACAGGCAGGACTGCACCGCAGCGTATTGCAGGAGCTTGTAAAAAGCGGTGAGCTGTACCGCTTCGGACGCGGGTTGTATGTGCGCAGTGGGATATGGGAAGATGAACTGTATCTGTTGCAGCGGAAATACGGACGCGGGATCTATTCTATGGAAACAGCTCTTTACCTGCACGGATATTCAGACCGTGCCCCGGCGCAGTACACCATGACCTTTCCAAAGGGCTATAACACCCCGTCGCTGAAACAGGAAAATGTTACGATCAAATGGGTACAGCAATTAAACTATCCTCTCGGCATTATTGAGATCTCCTCTCCCTGCGGCAATCCTATTCGCCTATATGACCTTGAAAGAACGCTTTGCGATCTGCTGCGCGGCAGCGGCGGCGACATTCAAATCATCAATCCGGCAATGAAGCAGTATGTCGTTTCCAAAGAGCGGGACATTCACAAACTTTTGCAGTATGCACAGCAGTTAAGAGTACAGCCAAAGGTACAGCGGTATTTGGAAATTCTGCTGTAATGCAATTCAAAAAAGGAGGCGTATGTATGGGTTATCTTGCAGCACAGGGCGCAATTTTGGCTATCGGTATTGTGATCGGGTTGATCTGCTCGGTCATCGGGCTTTTCTTCGGACATATCATTTTGTTTGACAGCATTGCCCTCGGCATTGTTGCCGGGGTGTGCTGCAACTCCTTTACGCCCATTCACCCAGCGCTCTGCCTTGTGATTGGGATTGCGGTATTTTTGCTGCTGTTATGGCTGCAACGTACCAGTGTCGGTTTCTGGGTGATCGGTGGACTGCTTACGCTGATTTATGCGGCGGCAGCCGGGCTGCTGGCGTGTTTGCTTACAGAAAAAGATCTTGTTTGGGGCTGGGTGACTTTCGGTATCGTGTTCCTCGTGATCGGCGGGCTGCACCTTCACGCAAGGGACAACTGAAAATTCCGGTCGGTGACTGAAAAAGCTGAAAACGGGCATAATAGAAAGGATACACACTATGAATGAGATAGCGAAGTATGGCGATATGATCAATGAAATCAAAGAGGTTTTGCAGTCTGCGCGGCAGAACGTAGCACAGCAGGTGAACACAGAGCTTTTAACTACTTACTGGAACATCGGGCGCATTATCGTAGAGCATGAGCAGCAAAGCAGGGAACGTGCTGAATACGGACAGCAGACATTAAAAGAACTGTCCAGAGTGCTGACAAAGGAATTTGGCAAGGGCTTCTCCCGTTCCAATCTGCAAAATATGAGAGCGTTTTACCTCACCTATCAAAAATGCCAGACACCGTCTGGCAAATTGAGCTGGTCGCACTATTGTGAGCTGCTTTCCATATCCGACCCAGATAAACGCAGCTTTTACGAAAAGGAAGCAATCAATTCCGGTTGGTCTGTCCGGGAATTAAAGCGTCAGATGGCAACCTCCCTCTATGAAAGGCTGCTGCTTTCTGACGGAAAAACAAATAAGGAAACGGTGCTTGCCCTTGCGCAAAAGGGGATTGAAATGGCTTCTCCCGGCGACATCATCAAAGACCCCTATGTTTTTGAGTTTCTGGGCATTCCCGAAAGTAAGCCGGTTATGGAAAGCGAGCTTGAAAAAGCACTTGTCCAGCAGATTGAAAAGTTTCTTTTGGAGCTCGGGCGCGGGTTTATGTTTGTCGGCACACAGCAGCGGGTTACACTGAACAACATTCATTACTATGTGGATATGGTTTTTTACAACAAACCTCTGCCATGCTTCTTTTTCCACGCCGAAAATGCCGCCCTGTGCGGCGTGTTCGGTGATCTCGTCGGCATTCAAAACTGCGCCCTCGGTGTTGTCCTCATAGATACGGTAGATCTCCACGCCCTCATTTTCAAAGAGCCGGCGGGCGGCTTCTTCCTGCAAGGGCAGCATCCCGTCCCATTTATAGCCGTATTCGTTCATTTCCTGTACGGTGATTGTGGGGTCGGGCATGGGCAGCTCGGCTTGCTGCATACGCTGCACAACGCCGTCCTGCAGGACATATCCCTGTGCCGCCAGCGCGTCAAGCGTTCCCTGCGATACCTCGCCGGAAATCTGCATATCGGTGTCAACCAGCATTTGCAGGGTGGCTTGTACCTCGTCGCGGATCGCCTGCTGCTGTTCGGGGGCAAGGCTTTCAAATACAGGGCGTTCCTGCTGCGCCGCTTCCCGCTGCTGCTGAAGCTCACGGAAATGCCCGTCAATCTCGGTAATCAGTTCGCTTGCGGTGGCGCGGATGTTTTCAAGGGAAGCCTTTAATTCTTTGATGTCCTTGTCGCTGCTCCATCCGGCAACATAGCCGAAAGAGTAGTCAGAGGTATCAAGCCCGAAGTGCTGGCATACGGTGTAGGCAATGCTTTCCGCTTCCACCTCACGGGTGCGGCGGCTGGGGCGTTCCTGCTGCTGCTCCGGGGGTACGTTCAGATCAATGTCATGCAGCTTGGCGTGGGCAATCTCATGGATAAGGGTCTTGACTGTTTGCAGCTCGCTTTCGCCCTCATTGAGTGCAATGCGCTTTTCGGCATTGTGGTAATAGCCGTGTGCGCCGCTTTCAATCCGTTCAAAGCCAACAGGAACAGGAGAAGTCTGCTCCAAAGCCTTGAAAAAGTCCTCGTACTGCTCGACGCTGCCCGTCAGAGAATCCACGGCAATGTCCGGGATCTCCTTGCCGTCTGTCTGGCTCACATCAAAGACGCTTACCACCTTAAAGGCAGGGACGGTGATTTCTTTCTGCTCGGTGACGGGCTTGCCGTCCTCACCGATAATGGGCTTGCCGTCCGGGTCAAGTTTTTCCAGCTCTTTTTTGATTTTGTAGGGCGCGGGGGCAAGGATTTTAATGCCCTTTTCGCCGCGCTTTACATGGCGTTCAAACTCGTCACGCCATTTGTTAAAGCCAGCTACAAGGGAAGCGTCGGGCTTCTGCATCACGATCAGCAGCGTGTTGTTAAGGCTGTAATCGTGGAACTTGGACATGGCTTTCAACAAGGTCAGCCGCCGTCTGCTCCATATCGGAAGTGATATAATTGCTGTCCGTCCTCGGATAGGTCAGCAGCCTTTTTTCGTACAGGGCTTGAGTGCCAGCGGGTTTTCGTCCTCCGAATAGTTCAGATTGATGTCCAGAGGATTTACATAGTCCGTGCTGGTGGGTGACAGCCGGATAATCTGCCCATGCAGACGCTTCACCAAAGGCCAGTATTCGCCCTCCGGGTCGCAGACGATCACATGGTCGCCCGTTTTCAGCAGCACATTTACCATTTCGCGCTTACAAGAAAAGGATTTGCCGCCGCCCGGTGTGCCGAATACCAGCCCGTTAGGGGATCGGGCGTTTTTGCGGTCAAGCATAATCATGTTGTTGCTCTTAGCGTTCAGCCCGTAATACAGGGCGTCGCCGCCCTCAAACAATTCCTGCGTCACGAACGGGACGAAAATTGCCACGCTGGAAGTAGTCAACGCCCGCTGGATTTCAATTTGATTCAGTCCCAGCGGCAGACAGCTCATAACACCTTTTTCCTGCTGGAAGTCAAGGCGGGTCAGTATGCAGTTGTATTTCTGCGCCACGCCAGCGGCACGGAAAATATCGTTGTTCAGCTTCCTTGTGGTGTCCCCGTAGTTGAGTACAAGGAATGTGGCAAGGAAAAGACGCTCATTGCGGTTTTGCAGCTCATTCAGCAGCTTCTTTGCTTCGCCGCCGTAGGTGGCAAGGTCAGAGGGCAGGATGTCCATGTCGTAGCCGTCGCGGACAGCCTTTTTCTGCTCTTGGATTTTCATTGCGTCAAGGTCGGTGATCTTGCGCTTTACCATCTTGACGGCTTCGGTCTGCTCCACCGCCTGCACATGGAAGCTCACCACAATGCCGGAATCGGTATCAAGGAAGTCTGTAAGCATCCTGTCGCTGATCTCCGGCGCGAGGATTTGCAGGAATGATACAGCACAGATTTTATTGCCCATCTGGAAATTGCGGCTTTTCTTGAACGCGAAAGAGGACGGGGCGATAAAGTCCTTGGTGGACAGCCCGCTTGGAGCAAGCCAGTTCCAGTCAAAGAGAAAACGGTCCCCGTCCGGGTGCATGATGCCATGCAGCACTTCCAGCCGTTCCTTGCCGTCCAGCACACGCGCCCTTGCGCCCATTACCTTAAAATAGTTGAGTATGTCCGTTTCAATGCGGATCAGCCGCGCTCGCGCCGCCTTGTAGTTGTCTGCTTCTACGGTAAAGGTCAGATACTTGGTCTTTACATTGCCGTTGTTACCCCGTTCAAGCTGCCGTTTCAGAATCCCCGAATTTTCCACGCGGATAGGGTCTAAATCGTCGCCGCAGGGCTGGATCTCAAAGCTCCGTGCAATCTGCTCCTGGTCGGTCTTTCGGTTGACAAAGTTAAGCTGCACATGGATGGAAGCGTCCAGATAGTTATACAGGTCGCACAGATATTCAAAGATTGCCGTCTGCGTATCGGGCTGGGCAAGCTGGTAGTTTACATCGTAAAACTCAATGCTTTTGGAATAGCTCTTGCCGCCCAGATAGCAGATGCCGTCTTGGTGCATGGTGTGATAGGGTATGCTGTCCTGCGCCGTATGGGGCTTGCCGTCGCCCTTATACTTGCGGATTACCGCGTCAATCTGCTTTTTTTCTGCGCGGGTCAGCTTTGTTTTTGCCGCTGCGTTTTGCTCCGCTGCGGGCTTTGCTGCCTTGGACAATCGCCTTTACCTCCTTTTCCATTTGATGCTGCCGCACAAGGGCGGCGTATGCGTTGTTGGTCTGATAGGGTCGCTCCTTTGGGCGTATAAAGCAGCTTTCTATGATGTGCCGCCCGATCACTTCAAGGGGCTGCCCGTTTTTTTCATACACGCCGAACATAAATCCGGGCAGCATGGCAAAGATCATTACCATTGCCGCAACGGTTGTCCCCGTGCTGTCTTTGAGTAAAAAGAAAAGCGGCAAGCCGATTGCTGCCGCGATCCCGAAACACAAAAGCTGCCTTTTGGTTAGGTTGAAAAGCACCTTGGATTTAACTTTCGTCAAGTCCTTGGGTACGCTCACATAAGCCATCGTTTCTCCTTTCCGCAAGCGACAAATCGCTTGCAACTTCATTGCCCCACACATCCCATCCCGGCGTTTTCTGCCGTGCAAACAGCTCCACGCGGGGCAGGTCGCCCATAAGGGCAAGGATTTTCTGCCTTGCTTCATCGGGCTTTTTGCTGTGCTGCTCTATGGGAGAGATACCCGGCTTCCCGCATCTGCTCCACGCTCATAGAAGTCAAGTGGAAGCTGCCACGGGGCGTTGTGATCGGGCGTAGGTGTCAAGGAGCTGGTCGATTCTCTCATGGTGCATGGGATCGACGCGGCTTTTCTGATTCTGCGCAAGCTCGGCGGCTTCGTCTACCATCTGTCTGTATACAGCGGTTGCGCTGTCTGCTCCGGCGTCAGCTCCGCGCCGGATTCCAGCATATCCGCTGCGGTGCGTTCCTGCTCGTAGAGATTGCAATGCAGACGCATATACGGCACGAACTCGGAGAGGATCATTTCGCGCTCTGCCTGTTCCTGCGCCCATGCTTCCGCGCCCTCATTGCGGATCACGCTGTTTTTGTAGCTTTCATCCCGCGAATAGTATTCGTGGTAGGCTTGGATATGGTCGATCAGAGAGCCGTCCCCGTCGCCAAAGTCCTGCCGTCCCTCGTAGTTGTCGGCTTCCCCGTGGAAAGTGAAGTCAATGATATGATACTTGCCGTCCTCGGAAGTGTGGTGAATCCCATAATAAACTGATGTACGCCTGCTGAGTTCCGTTTGGGCTTGCCCTTGGTCGCCAGCAGACAGATTTCAGCGTTTCCCCGTGTCCAGTAGCCCAGCCCGTAAAACCATGAGGGGCTTTTCCGATTCCGTTTCAGCCATACGAAAGCAACTGTCTTATAGCGGAAGCCCCACGCCTTGATAAGCTGCAAGGCTTCGGGAAGCTGGGGAAAGGTCGCCCACAAAAACAGCACACAGTCATTTGCTGCCATCTCTGCCACGGGCAGGGCGCACAGCTCGTCTATGCTCATGGTGGGGTAGTGGTTTTCTGCCGCGCCTTGAACTTTTTTCTGTTCATATCGCCACGGCGGGTCTGTTTATCTGTCTCTTATACACATCTCCGAGCCCAC
>ERZ1026989.813-NODE-813-length-10443-cov-3.351848_pt1 | contig 10443 bp, 9 predicted proteins | sample MGYA00519250_ERZ1026989 | MGnify/ENA primary metagenome ERZ1026989 (study PRJEB26926, sample SAMN06164542) | human gut metagenome | biome: ENVO:00009003; feature: ENVO:2100002; material: ENVO:00002003 | host: Homo sapiens | place: USA | collected 2012 ... | reverse complement strand
CCGCCGTTGAAGTCGGGCATTGTGGTCTTGATCTTCTGCAAGGCTTTTGCCTGAGTTGGTTCGTAGTGATCCTCCTCAGGGATATTATGTTCCTGCTCAGGGAAAAAGCGATAGCCCTGCAAGGCTTTTATACCGAAATAGATAAGTCCAATGCCTGTGAGCAGAAGAATTATTCCGCCTATCCCCTGCCAGCCTAATCCGCTTTTTGCAAGTAGTGTTATTTCATTCATTTTTACTACCTCGATTTCTGCATAAAAAAGGGACAGGCAAAACCTGCCTGCCCCTAGCTTATAGCCTAGTAAGATATATTACTTGTCAGCAATTACGTCGATACCTGGGAGTACCTTGCCCTCGAGGTATTCAAGTGAAGCTCCACCGCCTGTTGAGATGTGTGACATCTTATCAGCAAAGCCAAGCTGAATAACTGCTGCTGCTGAGTCGCCGCCGCCGATGATAGTTGTAGCGTCTGTTTCAGCAAGTGCCTTTGCAACTGCGATTGTACCCTTTGCAAGTGTTGGGTTCTCGAACACGCCCATAGGACCGTTCCAAACAACTGTCTTTGCAGACTTAACAGCCTCGCCGAAGAGAGCCTGTGTCTTTGTTCCGATATCAAGGCCTTCCTTGTCAGCAGGGATCTTGTCAGAATCAACAACTTCTACGTCGATAGGAGCGTCGATAGGATCAGGGAAACCTGCTGCAACTGTTGTGTCGATAGGGAGAAGAAGCTTCTTGCCGAGCTTTTCAGCCTTTGCCATCATTTCCTTGCAGTAGTCGATCTTTGTATCGTCAACGAGGGAAAGACCAACTTCCTTGCCCTGTGCCTTAAGGAATGTATATGCCATACCGCCGCCGATGATAAGTGTATCGCACTTCTCGAGGAGGTTTGAGATAACGTTGAGCTTATCTGCTACCTTTGCGCCGCCGAGAATAGCAACGAATGGTCTAACAGGTGTTTCAACTGCATTTCCGAGATAGTTGATCTCTTTCTGCATGAGGTAACCAACTGCTGTTTCCTTAACGAACTTTGTAACGCCTGCTGTAGAAGCATGAGCTCTGTGAGCTGAACCGAAAGCGTCCATTACGAACACTTCGTCGTCAACGAGGTCAGCAAGTTCCTTAGCGAAAGCTTCGCCGTTCTTTGTTTCCTCTGCGCCTCTGAATCTTGTGTTCTCAAGAACAACGATATCACCGTCAGCCATTTCAGCAACTGCCTTCTTAGCGTTGTCGCCAACTACTGTATCGTCAGCTGCGAATGTTACCTTTGTTTCAGGAAGAAGCTCTGCAAGTCTTGCCGCAGCAGGAGCAAGTGAGAACTTAGCCTCTGGGCCGTTCTTTGGCTTGCCGAGATGTGAACACAGAACTACCTTGCCTCCGTCAGCTACCAGCTTCTTGATAGTTGGGAGAGCAGCTGTTATTCTGTTATCGTTTGTAATAACGCCGTCCTTAAGAGGAACGTTAAAGTCAACTCTTACGAGTACCTTTTTGCCCTTTACATTAATGTCATCAACAGTAACTTTGTTTAAACCTGCCATTTTAAAGACACCTCTCAATTTAATTTTTTAATTCATGTTGTTAAAAAACTAACAACCTTACCTTTATTATATAACATACCGCCATAAAAATCAAGTATTTTTTTATATTTTTTACCCTGATTTTATAACTTCAGGCTCTTAAAGTGCGTCCACCTTTATCTCTCCGTTGTCAGCGGATATTGCCACGGCGGACACCGCTCCCTCGCCCTTGTCTATAAGCAGTTCGGCTATCTTATCCTCCACCTCGTTTCTTATGACGCGGCGGATATCTCTTGCGCCAAGCTTCTGACCGTATGCCTTATGTGCAATAGCTTTCAGAGCTTCATCTGTATATCTCAGGCTGATATGTTTCTCCTCCAGCGGCGACTTCATCTCGTCCAGCATAAGACCTGCTATGCCTGCGAAATTCTCCTCTGTGAGCGGATTGAACACAACTATCTCGTCTATTCTTCCAAGAAACTCAGGACGCAGGAACTCTCTCAGTGCTTTCATTGCCTTATCCTTGGCGATATCACTGTCGGTCTTATTGAAGCCCACACCTGTATCTCTATCAGTCGAACCTGCGTTTGATGTCATGACGATAACTGTATTCTCAAATGAAACGCTTCTGCCCTGTGAATCGTTGATACGACCCTCGTCAAGTATCTGGAGAAGTATGTTCATAACGTCAGGGTGAGCCTTTTCTATCTCGTCAAAAAGCACCACTGAATATGGTCTGCGGCGCACCTTTTCGGTAAGCTGACCTGCTTCGTCAAAGCCTACATATCCCGGAGGTGAGCCGATAAGCTTTGATACTGAGTGCTTCTCCATATACTCGGTCATGTCAACTCTGATAAGCGGTTCGGTGGCGTCAAAAAGCTCTTCTCCAAGGACTTTCACAAGCTCTGTTTTTCCAACGCCTGTTGGGCCGACGAAAATAAACGAAGCTGGTCTGCGACGTTTTGAAAGCTGAACCCTTGTACGCTTTATTGCCTTTGCGACCTTATCAACGGCTTCGTCCTCGCCGATAACACGCTTTGAAAGGGCTTCTTTAAGGTGCTTTATCTTGTCATACTCGGTCTGAGCTATCTTATTGGCAGGGATACCTGTCCAAAGCTCTATTACCTTTGAGATATCTTCCTCTGTGACCTGAACGTTTTTAAGAGTTTCTTCCACCTCTTTGAGTCTGTTCTGTATCCTGAGTATCTCGCCCTTTTCCTTTGCGATTATCTCATAGTCAGGGTCTGACTTCTGTTCGTAATCCTCAACGAGCTTTTCATGCTTTTTAAGCTCTTCGTTAAGTGCGTCGAACTCCTCTATTTCAGGTGTTCTGATACTTGTGCAGGCGCAGGCTTCGTCAAGAAGATCTATCGCCTTGTCAGGGAGAAATCTGTCGTTGATATATCTTTCAGAAAGCACTGCACACTCTCTGAGCATATCGTCTGATATCTTTACTCTATGGAAATTCTCGTAATACTGCTTTATGCCTTTGAGGACTGTGATTGTGTCCTCAACTGTCGGCTCGGAAACTGTTACAGGCTGGAAACGTCTTTCAAGTGCAGAGTCCTTTTCGATATACTTTCTGTACTCCTTGAAAGTCGTTGCGCCTATTACCTGTATCTCGCCTCTTGAAAGGGACGGTTTCAGGATATTAGCTGCGTTCATCGTTCCCTCATTGTCGCCTGTGCCAACAAGGGTATGCACCTCGTCTATAAAGAGGATGACATTGCCCTGCTCTTTTACTTCCTCTACAAGTCCTTTACAACGGCTCTCGAACTGTCCTCTGAACTGAGTGCCTGCAACAAGTGCGGTAAGGTCGAGGAGGTAAAGCTCCTTATCCTTGATATGGAACGGCACATCTCCGCCAACTATCCTCTGTGCGATACCCTCGGCAATGGCTGTTTTACCAACGCCAGGTTCGCCTATAAGGCATGGGTTGTTCTTCTGACGTCTTGACAGGATATGGATAACTCTTGATATCTCCTTATCTCTGCCCACAACGTTATCAAGTTTGCCCTCTCTTGCTTTCTGAGTAAGATTTGTGCAATAGTTGTTGAGAAATTTAAGCTTTTTCTTTTTATCCTTTGGCTTTTGCTCTCCGCCCTCATCGGTGGCTTTAGGCATACCTCCTGCGAGGTTGCTGAAAAGATTGGCTGCGTCACCGCCGAAAAGATTGCTCAGGAAGTTCGTTCCGCCCGGCTCAAAATCGTCCCCGTCGGAAGCCTCCATAAGCTGATTTGACATTGCTTCAAGGTCATCGTCTGAGATGCCCATTGCCTTCATATAATCGTCCACCTGCGAAATGCCAAGCTCCTTGGCACAAACAAGGCAAAGTCCCTCGTTTTTCTTGTGCTGAGGGTCCTTGGCGTTCATCTGTGAGATGAACACCACAGCAGGACGCTTTTTACATCTTGAACACATTAACATTTTTATTTGCTCCTTTCCTTACTGATACACCTTACGGTAATCATTTATACAGAATATCAAAGAAGTAACTGAACAGATAGGTATTTTCAAAAACAGCGCTGTTGAACTTTGGAAGCTTGTTCTCGGTGGCATTTATCACAGTGCAGACCATAAAGGCTATCAACACCAGATACAGACCGCCTTTGCAAAGACCAAGCGCCATGCCTGCAAAACGGTTTGCCGCTGTCAGACCTGCCATTCGGGTAAAAACTCCCGACAGACGCAGGATAAGCCTTATGACTATCTCCATAAGCACATACACCGTCATGAACACGCAAAGCCTTATAAAAGTCAGGGCGATCGGTCGGAAAATGTTCTTTTCCAGATACTCAGCACCAGTTCTGCCACCCTCAGAGAGAGCCTTGACGGCTTCATCTATCTGCTCGGCAGTGAACTTCACCGCCTTAGACAGACTTTTTCCAAGCTTATTACCCTCCAGCTTTTCGCTGAGCTTTTGTGGCATAACGCTGTGGATATACTCTGAAAGCTCCTCGCCCTTTTGCTGAGCGGTATCAAGGTCTGTTCCCTTTGAAACAAGCAGCTTTTCGGTATTCTCCGCAAGAGTGCCTGCCCCTGACAGGACGTTTTTTATCTCCTCATCTGAAAGGTCGATATTAACGCCCTCGTTTTTCAGTTCATTGCTCACAAGCTTTGAAAGATCCGTCTGTTCAGCAGCGTTTTCAAGGCTCGTTATAAGCTGTGTTTTGAAATATTTGTTATATACATTTTCAGCCGACATATTGGCTATAAGAAAAGCCACAAGAACGGCTGCCACTGTTCCGAGCATTGTGATGACATATCTCACAAAGCCCTTACAGTATCCTGTCAGAGCGGTCACGATAAGGATCATTATAACTGCTCCGTCAAAAAAATATGCCATATTTTCCTGCCTTTCGTCAGGTCTCGAAAGCTATTTTGTTTATCTCATGCAGACCTAGGAAATAAACGCTGTCGTTGAGGTAAACAAAGTCAAGATACTCAGAGGACACTGCCGCTGTTGCAAGTAGATTTCCTGCACTATCATAGGCTTCTATATTATCCTCGCCGAGAAGGATCACCTTCTTGTTCTCTGCGGTCATTTTCTTAGGCTTGCCGCTTTGAGTATAAACAACGCTATCAGGCTTATCTCCGTCAGAGTCCGAACGGAACACCGCAAGAGTTCCTGTTTTACGCTGTATGCCATCGAATGCTACTGCGGCAGTGGTATCTGTCAGGGCATAGTCTGAAAGCTCCTCTGGATATTCATACTGCATAAGTATTTTACCATTGCTGTCAAGCTTGTAGAAGCAGGTATCGCCCACTACCCAATAATCGCCGTTATCGTTTCGCTGAACGGCAACTGCGAGAGTTTCAAGCTGTTCGCTCTTCATCTTCTCCTCTGTGCTGTCAAAGGTCACATAATAGATGACCGAGCGTAACGCTCCGCCACTGCTGGAAAATGTTGAGATACAACAGCCGCTTCCGTCCTTATCAAAGCTTATATCAAGTATTCTTCGTGAGCTTGACCACTGATATATCTCTGCTCCCGAGGAGTCATAAACTGTCAGCACTGCGGCATATTTCTCAGTCTGGGTGACCACTGCAACTGTGCTGTCAGGGGCTATCTCCGCCAAAAGTATAGACTGGTCTATATCCTTTGAGAGCAGCTCGCCCTTTTTATTCAGCACTCTGAAAGAATTTCCACCGTTATCGTAAACAAGCACACGCTTTCCAGATGTTCTTACAACAGGGTTTGCAAAGTTGTGAGAATTATCCGATATCTTATTGCCAGACTCGTCATAAAAAGCAATGTTCCTGTCGTCAACTCGAACTATACCGTCGGAAAGCTGTTTTATAACGTTAACGGAGCTTTCATCAAAGGTCAGCGGGAAATTTCCGCTTTGCTTTTTGCCGTCGTTTACTATAGTGGCATGAGGTCTGTCCAAAATGCCCTCAAGCTTCGGCACCCACACTCCTCTTGAAGCGTAAACGCCAACTCCGAAAGCGACCACCACTGCTATGGCGGCTATCTTTTTATAGAGCTTTTTGTTTTTTTCTTTCTTTCTTGCCGCCCTTATATCGGTGACGTTGGATATCTCCTCGTCAGACCTCTCGGCTTTCTCAGCCTTTTTCTCTTTTCTGCTTTTATGCTCGGATTTTTCCTCTTTGCTTTCTGAAGCCTGCTCTTTATTTTCACCGCCTGATACTGTTATCTTGCTTTCATCAGCTTTTTCAGGCTTTTCCTCCTCGGCTTTATCCTCGGTGTTCGTCAGCTCTATTCTGCTTCGTGACTCCTCGGCTTCTTCCGCTTCTTTTCGGAGCTGTTCTTCCTGCTCACGTTCCGCCGCTTTCTGAGCCGCCTTTTTCTGACGCTTTATCTCTCTGAAAGTAACGTTCGGCATAGGCTCTTCTGCACCGTGAAACTCGTCACGCTGAACAAAATCCGTCTGCTTGGTTATTCTTATTGTTTTTTCTTCTTTGGTAGGCGGATTTTTCTTTCTCCGCCTGCTCTTTGATCTTTTATCATTCACCTTGTTCAGATCCTTTGTCTTTATCATAATACACTTCGTTAAGATACAATCCCTGCGGCGGAACGGTCTTTCCGCCTCTTGTTCTGTCCTTTGACGCAAGTATATCGGGCATTTGAGTTTCTCCTATCTTGCCCTCGTTTATAAAAATAAGCGTGCCTACCATTATCCTTACCATATTGTACAGAAAGCCGTCTCCCGAAACTGTGAATATCACAAGCTCGCCCTCACGTCTTACATGGAAAGAGAATATAGTTCTAACTGTATTCTCCTTTGTGCAATCGGTGGAACACATGGCTTTGAAATCGTGCGTTCCCACAAAATCCTGTGCCGCTTTATCCAGCTTTTTCTCGTCTATTGGAAACCAACTGCGGTAGGCTGTATCTTTATAAAAGGGATTTTTTATCTCGCTGTTATGTATAATATACTCATACTCCTTGCCGCTGCACATATATCTTGCGTGAAAATCAAGGGGGACTTTTTCGCACTCCAGCACTGAGATATCGTCAGGCAGCTTTGAATTAAGTCCGAAAACTATGCCACGGCAGGTTATTGTGGACTCTATAAGAAAGCTTGCACAAAATCTTCTTGCGTGCACTCCTGCATCTGTTCGTGAACAGCCGTTCACTGTGACTGTCTGTCCCGTCAGCGAGAGGATAGCTTCTTCAAGCACCTGCTGGACGGCAAGGGCGTTGTTCTGCCTTTGCCACCCATGATAGGCCGTGCCGTTATAGGCAAGTATTATCCTGAAATTTGTCATGAGTATATCCCGTTTCTTTAGTCGAGTGTTATGGAATCTATATTGTCAAGTCTTACTATCATGGTGCTGTCGCTTTTCTTTTCGTGAACGATAAGCTTTACCCACTCGTCGTCTGCGTCAAGAATAGTACAGCTATGACCATAAATCCCGTCGCCGTCAATGGTACATTCTCTGCCGATAAGGTCTTTTATAATGCCTGACATTTTACTTCCCCCATTTACATTTCTCTCAAGTTTCTTGACTTTTCTTTCCAAAGCATCAAGTCTGTCGTCCTGATCCATATCTTAAAAACACTGCTCATAATACCCCTCCTATATGACTATATTTATGACGATAACGCCTGCAAGGAACAGCACGCAGAATATAGAGCCATAGAGATCGACTATGCTCATATGGAGCTGTTTCATTCTTGTTCTGCCCTCTCCGCCGTGATAACAACGGCACTCCATTGCGAGAGCAAGCTCCTCAGCGTGTCTGAACGATGCCACAAAAAGCGGTATCAACACTGGAATAAGGGCTTTGGCTTTCTGAATGAGTGAGCCTGTTTCCATATCCGCTCCTCTTGCTTTCTGTGCTGACATTATCTTGTCTGTTTCCTCGATAAGTGTAGGGATAAATCTCAGGGCAATAGTCATCATCATTGCAAGCTCATGGACAGGCACTTTTATCTTTTTCAGCGGTGAAAGCAATCTTTCGATAGCGTCTGTCAGGTCGATAGGCGAGGTGGTGTAGGTAAGAAGCGAAGTGCCGACAATAAGGCAGATTATCCTTATCATCATGAACACTGCCGTGTCAACGCCTTCATCGGTTATCTTGAGAAATTTCCACTCAAAATAGGCTTTGCCCGTTCTGATAAAAAGCAGATTGAGTATCGCCGTGAATATTATTATCGGCACGATAGGCTTCAAGCTTTTTAGCATGAGTTTACCGGGTATTTTCGATATGATAAAAGTGAGAATAGTAAAAGCTATGCCCACAAGAAGTCCCCACACGCTGTTTGCGGCGAAAAGCATTACTATGAAAACCGCCGTCATTATTATCTTTATTCGTGCGTCCATTCGGTGAATGACAGAATTTCCGGGAAAATACTGTCCTATAGTAATATCCTTTATCAAGGTATATTCCTCCAATTTTCTATCTCAACTTACACAGTCCTGCTCTCTGCTCATATGGGTCAAAGGCAGTCCGCTGCTTACTTATTCTTTTTCTGCTCCAGCATTTCAAGGATGACCTTTTTCGCATAGCCAACTGTATACACATCGTCCTTAATATCAATGCCCATGGCTTTGAGCCTGTTTATAACTCTTGTTATCTGCGGCACTGCAAGTCCCATTGACACAAGCTCCTCTGAACGGTGGAACACCTTCACGGTATCATCATAGCAAAACAGCTTTGACTCGTTCATGACAAGTATCTTTGAAACGTTCTTTGCGATATCTTCCATAGAATGGGATACCAGCAAAACAGTGTTTTTCATCTGTTCATGATACTCTCTTATAAGACCAAGTATCTGCTCTCTGCCCTTTGGGTCAAGACCCGAAGCAGGTTCGTCAAGGATAAGCACCTTTGGGTTCATTGCCATAACGCCTGCTATAGCCACACGCCTTTTCTGTCCGCCTGAAAGCTCGAAAGGCGATTTGTCAAGTATCTCAGGGCTTAGCCCTACCATTCTTGCTGCCTCTTTCACATACTTGTCTATCTGATCTTCCTTGATACCCATATTCTTAGGTCCGAATGCGATATCCTTATAACAGGTCTCCTCAAAGAGCTGATACTCAGGATACTGAAACACAAGACCCACCTTAAATCTTATAGGGCGAAGCCTTGATTTATCGTCCCACAGCCTTTCTCCGTCTATATAGACGCTTCCGCTCGTGGGCTTCAAAAGACCGTTGAAATGCTGGATAAGGGTAGATTTGCCTGAGCCTGTATGTCCTATTATACCCACCATTTCGCCGTCATTTATCTCTATATTAACATTGTCTACGGCTGTTTTGCGAAAGGGCGTACCCTCGCCGTAAACATAAGTCAAGTTTTCCGTTTTAATTACTGCCATTGTTACTCCCTATCACTTAAGCATTTCATAAAGCTTCTTAACGCACTCGTCCTCGTGGATTATCTCGGTGGAGATGTCATAGCCTGCCTTTTTAAGTTCCCAGCAAAGCTCTGTCACCTGCGGCACGTCAAGTCCCAGATTTTTCATGGTTTCCACATTTGAGAATATCTTCTTCGGAACGTTATCCATTATGACCTCGCCACCGTCTATTACAACAACACGCTGTGCCTGTGCAGCTTCCTCCATATAATGGGTGATCAACACGATAGTAACGCCCTGCTCGTTGAGCATTTTGACAGTTTTCATTACCTCGTCCCTGCCGTGAGGGTCAAGCATGGCGGTAGGCTCGTCAAGAAGTATACAATCAGGCTTCATTGCGATTATGCCTGCGATAGCCACACGCTGTTTCTGTCCGCCTGAAAGCTTATGGGGTGCATGAAGTCTGTATTCATACATACCGACGGTTTTAAGAGCCTCGTCAACACGCCTGCGTATCTCATTCGGCTCGACGCCCATATTTTCAAGGGCGAAAGCCACGTCCTCCTCCACGATAGTTGCAACTATCTGGTTATCAGGGTTTTGGAATACCATGCCCACCTTTTCTCTTATAGGCAAGAGGTTATTTTCGTCCAAAGTGTCCATGCCGTTCACATAGACAGCCCCCGACTCAGGAAGATTTATAGCGTTTATGCACTTTGCAAGTGTAGATTTGCCTGAGCCGTTATGACCAAGCACTGCCACAAACTCGCCTTTTTCTATGTTCAGATTTATGCCTTTAAGCACCTCCGTTTTAACAGGTGGGTCTTCAAGGTCGTTCACATAGGAAAAGTGCAGATCCTTTATTTCAATAAAACTGCTCATTTCACTTTCCTTACCAAATTTAGTTTATTCCTTATCTTCAGGCTGTTCTTTCTGTTCAGCCTTTCTTTCCTTATGCTTTTCGTAAACATTCTCGGCTTTGTCTATTCCTTTATCAAGGAGCTTTTCAGCCTTGTTCTTTACCTTTTTGCCCGTTTCGCTCTCGGCGAACTCGTGGGCTTTTTCCTTTCCCTTTTCAAACAGCTCTCCTGCTTTGCTCTTTATCTTCTGCCCCTTTTCACTTTCAGCAGCCTCGTGAGCTTTTTCTTTGCCCTTTTCAAGCAT
>ERZ1026989.807-NODE-807-length-10467-cov-5.089128_pt1 | contig 10467 bp, 9 predicted proteins | sample MGYA00519250_ERZ1026989 | MGnify/ENA primary metagenome ERZ1026989 (study PRJEB26926, sample SAMN06164542) | human gut metagenome | biome: ENVO:00009003; feature: ENVO:2100002; material: ENVO:00002003 | host: Homo sapiens | place: USA | collected 2012 ... | reverse complement strand
ATCTACACAAGGCTATTCGTCGGCAGCGTCAGATGTGTATAAGAGACAGTTTCTGGAGAATAGCTGATAAAACAGTACTTTTTGATAACAAAACATATTGTATACTGGCTATGGATGTAGAGAATTTTCATCTTATTAATAAGTGGTATGGACGTGAAACCGGTGATGAGCTTCTTATAGAGATTGGAGAAGCTCTTAAGAATATTGATGCCGGGTATGGAACAATTTCCGGATATATGGGTGGAGACAATTTCTGTGTTATATTTGAAGAGAATGATGATATAATTAATATTATCAGAGGAAAAATATCAGGTATTGTCAACGGATACAGGGGGCATGATATTACAAGGGCATATTTTGGTGCATATAAGACTGCAGATAAGGATATAACCACAGGAGAGATGTGTGATTATGCGTATGGAGCGCTAGAGATAGCAAAACAGCGCCCTGATAAGGATATCTGCTGGTATGATGAGAGTATGGTAAGGGAACAGGAAGCAGAAGCAAAGCTTATGCCAGAGATATGCAGTGCAATGGATAATGGAGAATTTACATTTTATCTGCAGCCAAAGTGTATATTACAGACAGGTAAGATTATTGGTTCTGAGGCACTTGTGAGATGGATAAGTCCTGAGAAAGGATTTATTTCACCAGGACAGTTTATACCGTTGCTTGAAAAAAATGGATTTATAAATAAACTTGACGTGTATATATGGGATAAAGTATGTCAGACTATAAGAAGATGGCTTGATGAGGGAAGAACAGTACTGCCGATATCAATAAATGTTTCGAGAGCAGATATATACTCTATGGATGTTGTAAGAATACTTAAAGATATGATTGAAAAATACAATATTTCAACAGAGAATATTGAAATAGAGATTACAGAGAGTGCATATGTGGAGAATGGCTCAGTAATTAAGGATACAGAAAAGGCATTTAAGAATGCAGGCTTTAAGATTCTTATTGATGATTTTGGAAGTGGATATTCATCACTTAATATGCTTAAGGATATCGATGCAGATGTTCTGAAGCTGGATATGAAATTTCTCGACCTTAATCCGGAAAATAATGATAAAGGTGTAAGCATTATAACTGCAGTTCTTGATATGGCAAGACAGCTTGATATTCCGGCTATAGCTGAGGGTATTGAGACTGATGAACAGCTTAAACTGCTTGAACTTTTAGGCTGTGAATATGCACAGGGATACTATTATTACAGACCTATGCCTATAAGTGATTATGAGAAGCTTGTTGATGATAAGAATAATGTGGAGGATAAGCTTATTATTTTAAAAACAAGAAAGAATGATAAGTCTTATCTTAAGGAGATAACTGATTACTTCTGGAAGATTGCAGATGTTGATCTGGATACGGGAGCATATCACTTTATAAGAAGGACAGATGAGCCCGATTATGTTATGACACCAAGACCTAAGACTATTGCAGAATATGCAGGCAGATATATTAAGTATGGTGTTATTCACCCGGATGATGTTTCACTTTACAAGGAAGCTATTAATCTTGACAGAATTAAGAAACAGCTTGATAAGGGGAAAGAAAGAGGAAGATACCAGATAAGATATAATATGGATGGAACATATAAATGGTATGTATTTGAGGTTACTAAGCCGACGAATTATTCTGAGGATAACAGAAGAGTGCTTTTCTCATGGAAAGAAGCTGATTATCAGGCGGGTGCAAGAGAAGATGCAATGGATATTATTTATGATACATTTATTAAGATACTCAGAGCTGATTTCCTGCATGACAGATATGAACTTATAAAGTCAACCCAGGAGGACATAATAAGAGATGCCGGGTTGTCAGGCAGTATTAAAGAATATATAGACAAATATATTGATATGGGAGTAGTTCATCCGGAGGATGCGGTGGCATATAGAGATTTTACCAATCCAGACAAGGTACTTGAACATTTCAGAAATAATAAGAAATCATTGAGATTGAGATTCAGACGGCTTCTTGATGGTGAGTATAAGTGGATGGAGTTGGTTGTGTCAAAGAGCAAGGATTACAGTGATGAGATACCTGTATTTATATATTATCTCAGGGAGGTAAGATATATATATGAAGATACGATGGTTTCCGAAATAGAGAAAAAGAAACAGATGATATATTCGCAAGGGAAATAGTAAGCAATATTAATGATGCAAAGAAACGGGAGATGGAATTGTGGGTTCAAGCCGCAAAAGAGAAGTAACTATGTTAAACAATAGTAACAATTGTTATTATGAATAACTTTACAACCTTTTCTTTCAATGATATTATGTGTGTTGCTAAAAGAATGTACAGCTAAGGAGGCATTATGGCACAGGAAATATTAAATGTGAGCCAGCTTAAGGTTGGTGTTGAAGATAAAGAAATACTTCATGGGGTTGATCTTTCTCTTAATAAGGGAGAGACTCATGTACTTATGGGACCTAACGGAGCAGGTAAGTCTACTCTTGGTTATGCTCTCATGGGTAACCCAAGATATGAGATATTAGGTGGTAAGGTTACATTTAACGGAGAAGATTTACTTTCTAAGAATGTTGCTGAGAGATCACAGGCAGGTCTTTTTCTGTCTTTCCAGAATCCTATTGAGGTTCCTGGTATCACACTTGGTAATTTTATAAGAAGTTCTATGGAGCAGCGTGGAAAGAAGATGACATACTTCAAGTTCAAGAAGCTCCTTCAGGAGAAGATGGAATTCCTTCAGATGGATCCATCATATATGGACAGAGACCTTAATGTTGGTTTCTCAGGTGGTGAGAAGAAGAAAGCTGAGATATTACAGCTTCTTATGCTTGAGCCTTCTCTTGCTATTCTTGATGAGACTGACTCAGGACTTGATGTAGATGCTGTTAAGACAGTATCGCTAGGTGTTGAAGAATATCAGAAGACTCAGAACGGAGCACTTCTTATTATCACTCACAGCACCCGTATCTTAGAGGCACTTAAGGTGGATTATACTCATGTTCTTGTCAATGGTAATGTTGTTGCAACAGGCGACAGTGCTATGATTGATGATATCAATGAGAATGGTTTCGAAAGATTCATCAAGTAATTAAGGCTCGGAGGCTTGTAATGGAAGAAAAGACATTTGTAGATGACATAAACAGAAGTGTTTATGATATTAAGAACGAAGAGAACGATTCTTATAGAATAAAGCAGGGACTTACTCCAGAAATCGTTGAGAAGATATCAGAAGAGAAGCATGATCCTGCTTGGATGAGAGAGTTCAGACTTAAGTCATTAGAGATATATAATAATATGCAGGTGCCTGACTGGGGTCCGTCTATTGATGGACTCAATATGGATAATATTGCTACTTATGTTCGTGCCAATACGAATATGAAGGGTGACTGGAAGGATGTTCCAGAAGAGATTAAGGATACATTTGACAGATTAGGTATTCCTAAGGCGGAGAGAGAGTCATTAGCCGGAGTTGGAGCACAGTACGACTCAGAGCTTGTATACCATAATGTCCGTAAGGAGGTTGCTGATCAGGGTGTTGTATACACTGATATGGAAAGTGCACTTACAGGTGAATATGCAGATATGGTACACGAGCATTTTATGAAGCTTATTACACCACAGGATCATAAGTTCGCAGCACTTCACGGAGCTGTATGGTCTGGTGGTTCATTTGTGTATGTACCAAAGGGAGTTAATCTTGAGATTCCTCTGCAGTCATATTTCAGACTTAATGCTGCAGGAGCAGGTCAGTTTGAGCATACACTTATTATTGTTGATGAGGGTGCAAGTCTTCACTTTATTGAAGGATGTTCAGCACCTAAATATAATGTTGCCAATCTTCATGCAGGTGCGGTTGAGCTTTTTGTGGCTAAGAATGCAAAGCTTCGTTACTCAACAATTGAGAACTGGAGCAAGAATATGTATAATCTTAACACTAAGAGAGCAACTGTTGCTGAAGGTGGTAAGATTGAATGGGTTTCAGGCTCATTTGGTTCGCATGTATCATATCTGTATCCTATGAGTATCCTTAATGGAGAACGCTCAAGCTGTGAATTCACAGGAATTACATTTGCAGGAGCAGGACAGAACCTTGATACAGGTATGAAGGTAGTTCATAACGCACCAGCTACAACATCAGTTGTAAGTACTAAGTCAATATCTAAGGGTGGCGGAATCAGTACTTTCAGAAGTGCGGTAACAATGACTACCAAGGCTAAGAAGAGTAAATCATCAGTTTCATGTCAGTCACTTATGATAGATGATATTTCAAGATCTGATACAATTCCGGCTATGGATATCCGTGTTAATGATGCGGATGTAGGACATGAGGCAACAATTGGACGAATCAGTGATGATGCTGTATTTTATCTTATGTCAAGAGGAATTCCGGAAGATGATGCGAGAGCAATGATTGTTTCAGGATTTGCTGATAATGTATCTAAGGAGCTTCCGCTTGAGTATGCAATGGAGATGAATAATCTTATTAAGCTTGAGATGAAGGGCAGCATTGGTTAAGTTAATCAGAGTGAGGAATATGATATGATAGGTATCGAAGAAAAGGACATGATAATAAACCGTATCCCAGCCAAGACATGGAATCATCTTCATATGAACCAGAGCAAGGTTGGAGAGGTTGTAATTAACCGTACAGGTGAGTTAAATGCTTCTGTTAATGATGTAAGTCTCATTGATGATGGAAAGCTTAACAATGGTGAGCTTGACAATATCATTGGTGGATGTGGTCAGGAGATTACAGAGGCAGCTAAGAAGTCACAGACTGAACCTGTATATTATATAACAGATAAGAAGAATGCAGGTTTTGTAAGACTCGACTTCAATTATGGAAAGAGTAATGCAGACATCAATGTTGTTGGTATTGAAACTAAAGAGAATGCCAGCATTGATGTTTACATGGATTTTAATGGAGATAAAGATGGAGAAGGCTTCGCAGCAGTACAGACAAGATTATATGCCGCCAAGGATTCGGTTATCCGTCTTATCCAGATTCAGAGGGTAGGCAGTGAGACAACATTTATTAATGATATCGGTGGTTACTGTGAAGATGGTGCAAGAATTGAACTTGTGCAGCTTTATTTAAGCGGAAAGAACAGATACGAAGGCTGTGAGATTAAGCTTGCAGGTGATGGAAGCTCTATGTCTGCAGAGATTGGATATGTTGCAGCAGGTAAAGAAAGACTTGATATGAACTACTGCGTAAGACATATCGGCAAGAAGACAGAATGTGCAATCAATGCGGCAGGTGCATTGAGAGATACAGCATTTAAGCTGTTCAGAGGAACTATTGATTTCATTAAGGGTTCAGCAGGTTCTGTTGGTAATGAGAAGGAAGAAGTTCTTCTTATTGATGAAAAATGTGTCAACCAGACTATTCCTATTATTCTATGTGCAGAAGAAGATGTTGTCGGTAATCACGGTGCAACTATAGGAAAGCCTGATGAGGAGCTTTTATTCTATCTTGAATCAAGAGGAATACCGGCACAAGAATGTTATAATATGCTGGCAGCAGCTAAGCTTTTAGCTGTATGCGGCAAAATCCCTGATGATGGTATCAGGAACGAGATACATGACTACATTAAAGAGGTTTATTAATGAGTGAGTTAAGTAAGACGATTGAGTCTATAAGAAAAGATTTCCCACTTATTTCGGGAAGCAATATTGCATATCTTGATAATGCAGCGACTACACAGAAGCCACAGGATGTTCTTGATGCAGTTAATAAGTATTATCAGGAGATGAACGCCAATCCGTTCAGAGGTGTATACGAATTAAGTGAGATTGCTACAGAAAGTTATGAGAATGCAAGAAAGGCAGTAGCTCAGTTTATTGGTGCTAAAGATGCAAGCCAGATAGTATTTACAAGAAATGCTACAGAGAGTCTTAACTTAATTGCATACAGTTATGGAATGAATTTCATTAAAGAGGGTGATGAGATTGTTGTTAGTGTTATGGAACACCACAGCAATTTCCTTCCATGGAAGCAGGTTGCAGAAAAATGTGGAGCGGTATTAAAGCAGCTTACACCTGATGAGAATGGAGAGATTACAGACAAGTCTTTAGAGGTTATCACAGATAAGACTAGGCTTGTAGCAGTTACCCAGGTTTCTAATGTATTAGGAAGAGTTAATGATATAAAGCATATTGCAGAGGTTGCACATGCACATGGTGCGGTTATTGTGGCTGACGGAGCACAGAGTGTTCCTCATATGCCGGTTAATGTAACAGACCTTGATGTTGACTTCCTTGTATTTTCTGGACATAAGATGTTAGCACCTATGGGAATAGGAGCATTATATGGCAAGAAAGATATTCTTGACAAGATGCCACCATTCTTAAGCGGTGGTGAGATGATTGAGATTGTTCACTGGGACAGAGTTAAATATGCAGAGGTTCCACATAAGTTTGAGGCAGGAACTGTTAATACTGGAGGTGCAGTCGGACTTCATGCGGCAATTGATTATATTAACAATGTTGGATTTGACACAATCATGGCACAGGAGAGAAAGCTTACTAAGATTGCTGTTGATGCCATTAATGATATGAAGGGAGTTAACTTAATAGGTTCTTCGAAGGCAGAAGACCATGAGGGTATAGTCACATTTACAATTGACGGAGTACACCCACATGATGTTGCTTCTATACTTGATTCACAGCATATTGCAGTAAGAGCAGGGCATCACTGCGCACAGCCATTAATGGATTTCCTTAAGGTTAATTCAACAACGAGAGCAAGCTTTGCTTTCTATAACACAGAAGAAGAAGTACAGCATTTTATAGAAGAACTATCTAAGATCAGGGGGCTTATGGGATATGGAGACTAAAACTTTTTATAATGAGGTTCTTACGGACCATAACATGCATCCATATCATAAGCATGATATAGACAATGCAGACTTAGAGCTTGAGGGTGTTAATCCAAGCTGTGGAGACGACATAATCTTAAAGCTTAAGTTTGATGATGCTAAGAAAACTATTGTTGATGGGGCATTTACAGGAGATGGCTGTGCAATATCGCAGGCATCAGCAGATATAATGCTTGAGCTTATCATTGGAAAGCCTATAGATGAGGCAGTACATCTTTCAGAACTTTTCCTTAAGATGATTAAGGATGAGGCAACTGAGGAAGAGATTGATGAGCTTGATGAAGCCGGAGCATTAAGAGATATCTCTCATATGCCAGCAAGAGTTAAATGTGCAGTACTTGGCTGGCACACAATGGAAGAGATGGTAGAGAACCTTAAGAATGTTTAGAATGTAACCCAATCACTGATAATATGGTGATTGGGTTTTAATGTTTGTAGATAAGAATGGAGTAAATATGGAAAAGAAATTAGTTAAGCAGCAGCTTCTTACAGGAGAACGTGCTCTTTTTGCAAGCAAAGACCTTCGTATTGAAGATTCTATATTTGATGATGGTGAGTCTCCATTAAAGGAGAGCAGTAATATAGAGCTTGTAAACAGCAGCTTTAAGTGGAAATATCCACTCTGGTACTGCAACAATGTCAATGTAAAGGACTGTTATTTCTTTGAGATGGGAAGAGCAGGAGTATGGTACACTAACGATATTAATGTTGAGGATACAATTATTGAAGCACCTAAGAATTTCAGAAGATGTAACAGACTAGGTCTTAAGAATGTGGAATTTGTCAATGCAGAGGAAACTCTCTGGAGCTGTGATAATGTTACTATGACAAATGTAGTGGCAAAGGGTAATTATTTTGCAATGAACAGCAACGATATGAAGATTGATGGTCTTAAGCTTGTTGGCAATTATCCATTTGACGGAAGTAAGAATCTTGAGATAAGAAATTCAAGACTTATGAGCAAGGATGCTTTCTGGAATGCTGAAAATATAACAGTGTATGATTCATACATTTCAGGTGAGTACCTTGGCTGGAATTCAAAGAATCTTACGTTTATTAACTGTACAATAGAGAGTCTTCAGGGATTATGCTACATTGACAATCTTGTTATGAAGAACTGCAAGCTTATTAATACAACACTTGCTTTCGAGTATTCAACTGTAGATGCTGATATCACAAGCAGGGTTGACAGCGTGTTAAATCCAACTTCCGGAACGATAACAGCAGACAGTATAGATAAGCTTATAATTGAGAAGGATAAGGTTGATCCTTCGCTTACTAAGATAGTATGCAGGAATTAATAAGTAGAATTAAGAAGGGAAATCCGAGAATGAAATATGATTTTGATACAGTAGTGAACCGCCGTAATACGGATTCTTTAAAATGGAACGTGGCAGAGAATGAGCTTCCTATGTGGGTTGCTGACATGGATTTTAAGACAGCACCTGAGATAACTGAGGCTATTAAGGCAAAGGCAGACCTCGGTGTATACGGTTATACTGAGATATCAAAGGACTGGTATGACGCATACACAGGCTGGTGGGAAAGACGCCACAATTTCAGGATGGAAGACGACTGGCTTATGTTCGTAACAGGCGTTATACCTGCAATATCAAGCTCTGTAAGAAAGCTTACGACACCAGCAGAGAATGTTGTAATCATGACACCTGTATACAACATTTTCTTTAACAGTATTCTTAATAATGGCAGAAATGTGTTACAGAGCCAGCTTGCATATGAGAATGGCAGGTATGTAATAGATTTTGAAGACCTTGAGGTTAAGCTTAAGAACCCACAGACAACACTTCTTATTCTGTGCAACCCACAGAATCCGGGTGGAAATGTATGGAGAAAGGAAGAACTTGCACGTATCGGAGAGCTTGCTTACAAGTATGGAGTCGTTGTTATATCTGATGAGATTCACTGCGAGCTTACAGACCCGGGCATTGATTATGTGCCATTTGCAAGTGTTTCGGAGGTGTGTAAGAATATATCTGTAACATGCATAGCACCTACGAAAACATTTAACATGGCAGGCTTACAGACAGCAGCAATATGTGTGCCGGATGAGCGACTCCGTCACAAGGTTTGGCGTGCAATCAATACCGATGAGGTAGCTGAGCCAAATGTTTTCGCAGTTGATGCGGCTATAGCTGCATTTACAAAGGGTGAGGAATGGCTTGAGCAGTTAAGAGAATATATCTACGAGAATAAACAGATTACCGAAAAGTTCATAAAAGACAATATTCCGAGAGTGTCAATGGTGGAATCACATGCAACTTATCTTTGTTGGCTTGATGTGTCTGATATCACAGACAATTCAACAAGGCTTGCGGCATATATAAGAAAGAATACAGGACTTTTCCTGTCAGCGGGAGAAGGCTTTGGCGGAGATGGAAAACATTTCTTAAGACTGAATGTTGCATGTCCTAAGACAACTTTAATGGATGGGCTTGAAAGACTTAGAAATGGCATATTGAGTTTTGACAGGTAGTGGGTTACAATAATATAAGTGAAATAACACATGAGATACGAGTGTATCTAAGAATAATAAGCGAGGAGATAATGATATGAATATTGTATGTTTAGACCTTGAGGGCGTTCTTGTACCAGAGATATGGATTGCATTTGCAGAGGCAAGCGGAATCCCAGAGCTTAAGAGAACAACAAGAGACGAACCAGATTATGATAAGCTTATGAACTGGAGACTTGGTATTCTTAAGGAGCATGGTCTTGGACTTAAAGAAATTCAGGATACTATTGCTAAGATTGACCCAATTCCGGGAGCAAAGGAATTCCTTGATGAATTAAGAAGTATAACACAGGTTATCATTATTTCAGATACATTTACACAGTTTGCTACTCCGCTTATGAAGAAGCTGGGCTGGCCAACTATTTTCTGTAATTCACTTGAGGTCGCTGACAATGGTGAGATTACAGGTTTCAAGATGCGTTGTGAGCAGTCAAAGCTTACAACAGTTAAGGCTTTACAGTCTATTGGTTATGATACTATTGCATCAGGAGACAGCCACAATGACTTAGGAATGATTAAGGCAAGCAAGGCAGGCTTCCTCTTTAAGAGTACAGAGCAGATTAAGGCTGATAATCCTGAATTAGAGGCATTTGATACATATGATGAGCTTTTAGCTGCTATTAAGAAGGCACTTTAAGATGCATCAAAGGTAAAAGGGGTTACTATGTTATTAGAAGAGATACTCAAGCAGGAACAGGAAAGATTCATTAAAGAGAATCTCCTTTCTGATGAAATGATTGAGTTATTAAAAGAAAATATTATGCCGTTTAACACACTGATGGCTTATTACAGATGCGCCATTATGGAGGTTGAGACTAAGTTCAAGGTGCTTAATGAGGAGTTCTCATTACAGTATGACAGAAATCCTATTGAGAGTATCAAGAGCAGAATTAAGTCTATGGATGGAATATTTAAGAAGGCGAAGAAGAAAAATATTCCTATAACAATGGAAGGCATTGAGGAAGGTATAAGAGATATTGCGGGGGTAAGAGTAATATGCTCTTTCCCGGAAGATATCTATATGCCTGTCTCTTATACACATCTGACGCTGCCGACGAATAGCCTTGTGTAGAT
>ERZ1026989.806-NODE-806-length-10470-cov-9.730197_pt1 | contig 10470 bp, 9 predicted proteins | sample MGYA00519250_ERZ1026989 | MGnify/ENA primary metagenome ERZ1026989 (study PRJEB26926, sample SAMN06164542) | human gut metagenome | biome: ENVO:00009003; feature: ENVO:2100002; material: ENVO:00002003 | host: Homo sapiens | place: USA | collected 2012 ... | reverse complement strand
CTACACAAGGCTATTCGTCGGCAGCGTCAGATGTGTATAAGAGACAGACTCCGCCCCCTTTCCGCCGGGGGTAAAATGTGATATAGTATAGAGGTATAGGATTTTGTCAAAAAGGGAGGGCTGAAATGGCACCCATTATCCATACCGTCAACCTGCGCAAGGTGTATGCCGTGGGCAAAGAACGGGTCATTGCCCTGAACGATGTTTCTATCTCCATTGAAAAAGGGGAATTCTGCTGCATCGTGGGCCAGTCCGGCAGTGGCAAAAGCACCCTGCTGAATCAGCTGGCCGGGCTGGAAAAACCGACCCGCGGCAAGGTATTCATCGGTTCGCACGAGATCAGCGCTATGACCGAAGATGAGCTGGCCAAGTTCCGCCAAGCACACCTGGGCTTTATTTTTCAGAGCTACAACCTGCTGCCCACCATGACGGCGGCCGAAAACGTTGCTCTGCCGCTGATGTTCAAGGGCATTTCCCGCTCCCAGCGCCTTGCCATGGCCCGCAAAGAGTTAAAAAACATGGGCCTTGGCGGCCGTGCCGAACACATGCCCACCGAGATGAGCGGCGGCCAGCAGCAGCGCGTGGGCATCGCCCGCGCCTTTGTCAGCAAGCCGCGCGTGATTTTTGCGGACGAACCCACCGGCAACCTGGACTCTATCACATCCAAACAGGTGCTCTACCGCATGCTGCAAATATCCAAGCAGATGGGCACCACCTTTGTCATGGTCACCCATGAACCGGAGCTGGCCTCCTGTGCAGACCGCATTATTACCATTCTGGACGGCAAGGTGCAGTCCGATGTGGTGCAGGATCCCGCCACAAGGGAGCGCAACCGCGAAGCCCTGTTCGCCAGCCTGGAGGGCAACATGCGGATCGGCGGCGACTCTGCCAGCGGCGAAGTTCACCAAAAAACCGCAGCCGAGCTTGCCTCTTATGCAGCCCCTGCTGCCGCAGCCCAGCAGCCCGAACAACCCAAACCGTAAATTTTGCCCACTCATTCAGGAATATCAAAGCCATAGAAAAAGATGGAATCAATTTAAGGAGGACCCCGGAGTGAAAAAAGCTTCCCGTTTTGCCGCCCTGCTGGCGGCCGTCATGCTCTTCGGCAGCGTGGCTGCTACGCCCGCCCTGGCCGCAAATGATGATGCCCCCAATTCGCAAGTGACCGCTAATGACCAAGACGCCTCCGACAACAACAGCTCGGACAAAAATCATGACGATCCCGATTCGACGCCATCCCCCCAGCCCAACAACAGCGGCTCGGCCTATATCATTGCTCAGACCGTGACCGATGCCGCAGGCGGCGAGATCACCACCATTGACCGGGACAGCCGGTTTAACCTGATTCTGCGCGTGGCGGATTACGGTGCTTACAACAACTTCATTCCCGCGGACCAGATCTCTGCCCGCATCAACTCCTCCGCGTTCACCTTTACCGGCAACGCCGAAGTTGGCCAGCTGTACGAGGAAACCGACGCCAACGGTGCCGGTTACTACAGCTATGTACTGCTGTTCCGCGATGTGATCTACAACGGCGGCGGCAACAGCGTGCCCATCAACCTGAGCTACCTGAATTCCACCATGGCGATGCAGCAGCTCAGCGTTACCCTGGGCCAGTGTGTGGACGAAGACCCCGATACCCCCAACCTGATGATCCGCGCTTCCAGCTACGGCAATGAAGCGGTTGTGGCCGGGACGCCCTTTACCCTGACCCTGACCCTGTACGCCACCGGCGGCCAGGAGGACCTGAACGATGTGGTCATCTCGCTGACCCTGCCGGACGGCATCACCATGACCAGTGGCAGCCTGAGCAGCTACCTGGGCACCATGGCCCCCAAGTCCACCCGCGATGTCAGCTTCAGTCTGACCCCCAGCGCCGGCTTTACCGGCGGCGTGGCCAACATTACCGTGAACAGTGTGGGTACCGGCGCGGACACCAACAAGGCCGTTACCGGTATGTCCACCACCATCTCGGTTCCGGTATCTCAGCCGGACCGCTTTGAGTTGGGCCAGCTGGAGCTCAGCGACAGCATTACGCTGGGCGATTCCGCTTCCGTCACCCTGAACTTTGTCAACAAGGGCCGCAACGCCCTTTCCAACCTGGAAGCCACCCTTTCCGGCGATAACCTGGGCGCCGACACCACTGTGCAGTACATTGGCAACCTGAACGCCGGTTCCTCCAACAGCGTGGATTTTGACATGACCCCCACCCAGGAAGGCACCTGCAACGGTACCATCACCCTGACCTATGAGGACGCCAACGGCACCCTGAAAACCGTCAGCAAAGATTTTTCCTTCTCTGTTCAGCCGGCCATGGACTACGGCAATTCTGGCGATATGGACTCTAACATGGATGACATGCAGCCCCAGCAGACCGGCCTGCCCCTGTGGGCCTATCTGGCAATCGGCGCTGCTGTGATCGTGGTGGTCGTTGTGATCGTGGTGGTGGTACGCAAAAAGAAGAAGGCCGCCGCACTTGCCAAGCTGGAGGAAGGCAACGATGAAGATATCTGACCAGATCGGGCTGGCTGTCACCAACCTGTCCCGCCGCAAGGGCCGCACGGCACTGACCGTTGTGGGCGTCGTTGTGGGCATCTGTGCGGTTATCGTTATGATCTCCATGGGCATTGCGGAAAGCCATAACAACGACGAAATGCTCAAAAATATGGGCGGCCTGACCAAGATTGAGGTATACAACTACGGCAGCCAGAACATCAATGGGCAGGAGGTCAAGCTGGATAACGAAGCCGTCCAGCGGTTCCGCAAGATCGACCACGTTACGGCTGTCACCCCCTATTACCAGCCGGGCCTAAACCTGTATGTAGAAGCAGGCAAAAACAACCGCTACCGCGCCAGTTCTGTATGGAGCGTTCTCGGCCTGGACCCGGACACCATGCCCCTGCTGGACAACAAGCTGGAAAGCGGCGACTGGCCCAAAAGCGGTGTGAATTACGGCAAGGATGTGATCCCCGTTGTGGTGGGCAAGGAGTTTTTGTATCAGTTTGAGGATACCCGCCGCAGCCAAAACAGCTCCAAACGCCAGCGCTGGAGCGGCGAAACCGATGCCAACGGCAACCAGCTGCCGCCCTTTGTGGATGCTACCAAGGATACCTTTACCCTGACCCTGACCAATGGTGACACCGAGAGCCCCAAGACCCAGAGCTACAAGCTCAAAATCGTTGGCGTTGTCTCGGAAGAATCCGAGGATTACATGCTGCAATATGGCATTACTTTCCGCCTGAACGACCTTCTGATGCTGAGCGAAGCCTACAGCAAGCTGGCCAAAACGGATTTTAACCCCAAAAAAGTGACCTATAACGAAGTGTACATTAAGGTCGATGACATCAAAAATGTGGATAAGATCTGCGATACCTTAAAAGAGGAAGGCTACCAGATCAGCTCCATGGTGGATTACCGCAAGCAGATGCAGCAGCAGACCGCACAGCGCCAGCTGCGCCTGGCGGGTCTGGCGGCCATCAGCCTGTTTGTTGCCGCGCTGAACATCGCCAACACCATGACGATGGCCATTTACGAGCGCACCCGTGAGATCGGCGTGATGAAAGTTCTGGGCTGCGAGATTGGCAACATCCGGCGGATGTTCCTGATTGAAAGCGGTATGATCGGCTTTATCGGCGGCGTAGCCGGTACGATTTTAAGCTACATCATCAGCTTTGGCATGAACAACATGACGATGATCGTATACGGCCTGAACACCCTGCTGATGAAGCTGGGCATCAACGCCACCATCGACCTCAGCTCCCTGATGGGCAGCAGCGATTCGATGTATTACGGCGGTGGAATGTACATGTCTGATTCCGGCAGCGGAACCGTCATGTCCATCATTCCTTTCTGGCTGGTGCTGGCTGCCATCGGCTTTGCCGTGGTGGTGGGCCTGCTTTCCGGCATCGTTCCCGCCAGCCGCGCCGTTCGCATCAGCGCCCTGGAGGCCATCCGGCACGATTAAATCAAATGCGCCTTCCCGCAAGGGAGGGCGCGTTTTTGTTTGAATGAAAAAAAATAAATAATAATAAATAACAAAGAATAATTTCGGTGGACCGCAGAGTTCTGCATTCTATGTATTAACCTTTTAGTTTATAGAGACCATAGGGGGCGCACATTGTGCGCCCGCCATCTTTATTACAGAGTGTACCATAAATCATATCTGTAGGGCGGGATGCCCTCATCCCGCCGCAGAGAGATATCATAAAATTGTACCACCTGCCCACGTTACGGCCCGCCCCACGGGACGATGCAAGCATCGTCCCCTACAAATCTCTTTTTCTGTTCGCGGCAAAATTTTACCTTTCTTCCCCTTCCATACATTTTCTTCCTCGTCATCATACAAAAAACGCGCACAGCGCCCGATATTTATCGGCGCTGTGCGCGTTTTGCTAACTCCTAACTCCTAACTTTCTCCGGTATCTGCGCCCCAATAATTGCCGCAAACATCAAAGCGCACCCTGCCAGTTCTACGCTGGAAAGGGTCTGGCCCAAAATCAGCCAGCCGGCCAGGGCGCTGAACACGCTTTCCATGCACATGGCCATGCTGGCAATGGTGGGGTCAAGTTCTTTCTGGCCCACAATTTGCAGCGTGTAGGCCACACCGCTGGACAAAATGCCGCAGTAAGCAATAGATACCGCCGCCCCCTGGATCTGGGCAAAGGTCGGCGTTTCAAACACAAACATAAAAATAGTGGAAAGGACCGCCGTTGCAAAAAATTCCGCAAAGCTCAGCTGCACACCGTCCAGCCTGGGGCTGTAATGATCCACCAGCATAATCTGGAACGCAAACAGTAGCGAGCAGAGCAGCAGCATCCATTCGCCGCCGGTCAGGGTCAGGGTATCGTGCCCCGCTAGGCACAGCAGGTAAAGCCCCGCCAGGCTGATGCAGGCGCAGATTCCCAGTTTGACCCCCGGCCGCCGCCCAAAGAACACCCCCAGCAGCGGTACCAGCACCACATACAGCGCCGTCAAAAAGCCCGCCTTGGCCGTGCTGGTGGTGCCAATGCCAATCTGCTGTGCCGCCGAAGCCGCAAACAGCGCAATGCCGCAGAACACACCGCCCCGCAGCAGCATCCGGCCGTTGATCCAGAACGGAACACCGGGATCCGCTTTGCGGGCCTTGCCGCGGCGCAGCAAAACCAGCACGATCAAAAATGCGCAGGCCAGCCAGCTGCGGGCCGCCAAAAAGGTATACGGCCCCACATAGCCGCTGCCCACACTTTGCGCCACAAAGGCTGTGCCCCAGATCAGCGCCCCCAGCAGAAGCAGCAGGGTGTTGCGCAGCTGTTTTTTATCAAAGTTCATCTTTTGATTCCTTTTTTGTTTCAGTCATATCCGCAAAATGCCCCGGCGTCGGTCTGCGTTGACCGCTGCGCCGGGGCACGCTTCATTTTTGGTTATTCTGCATCCGGGGCAACCAGGTCGTCGCTGCCAATGCCCTCAATTTTCACGCCTCCGGTAATGTAGAACATACCAGAGTCATAGCTGACATTGGCCTTGTACAGCCTGCCGGGGGTCAAACCGGAGATGGTATAGGTGCTGCACTCCCCGCCGGTCGGGAAATACACCGTGGTGCCCGCCACATAGGAAGTGGTTGCCTTATCCTCCGAAAGTTCCCACAGCGCCACCTTGAACTCCAGAATACCGGTGGATTCGGTGGTGCCATAGCCCGTTACCTGCACGGTATCGGAACCCGCCACAAAATACTCGGTGTTGCGGTTCTGGATGCTGTTAAACGCAACATACAGCGTCCCATCCTGCACCTGTTGGTTCCAGTGGACCGAGGTATCCTGCAGCCCATCCGGGAAGTTCACCTCACCGCCGGGCTGCGCCACAATTTCGTCCGCCTCATCGTCATCGGAACCTTCTTCACGCAGGCCCAGCAGGTCTGCCGTTTTCAAAATCAGATTGCTTGCTACTTCCTTGGGGCTGCAGGCGGTCAGGCTGAGCGCCAGAACCGCTGCCAGCACAAGTGCAGCTGCACGTTTTGCCAGTTTCATCATTCATTGCCCTCCATGGCAGGTAAAGCTGTTTGTAACCCTTTTATTATATCCCAATTCGCCGGGCAGAACAAGTGCTTCTTGGTGAAAACCTGGTAAAACCTAACCCCTATGGTGTGTTATCCGCGGGTGCCCTCAACGCTGGAATCGGTGCTCCAGCCCTGCAGGTCAGTGGGGTTGATGGAGCCGTTCCAGCGGCCATCGTTCTGGGCGTCGTTCCATTCGTTCCAGGCTGCCTCGCTGCGGATAGCTGTACCGCTGCGGAATGCTGCATCCCACGGGTTGGCGGAATCCGGGTCGGTGGGGTCCCAGCCGCGCTTGCTCTCGTCCGTCGGGTCGGTGTAAATGGTGCCGGGCTTTCCCATGGGGCCGGGGTCATCGGCGTTATCATAGATCACCACGCGGGTGCCGATGGGGCAGTTATCATAGATCCACTTTACATCACAGACCAGCAGCCGGATACAGCCCAGGCTGGCCTGGGTGCCCAGCTGGTTGAACTGGTCGTACTCGATATCGTCCTTGTGCTGGCTGTAATACGGCACAGTGTGGAACAGATAGGAATCCCAGATGCGGGTAGCGTACTGGCCATAGCTCGGCCCGGCCAGCAGCCGCCAGTCATAATTGACCGGCGTTGCAAAGAATCCCAGCGGGGTATCCGCGCCGCCGGAGCACACCATGGCCATATACGGCTTGGTGTAGTTACCCTCATCGTCCAGCGCCAGTACCGTCACGGTAGAAGCCGCGCGGTTGACCGCGATCATATAGGGGCAGCCATCTTTGGCACTGTATTTCAGTCCCTCGCTCTGGTAAAATTCATCGGCAGCCAGCTGTTCCATCAAGGCTTTGCCGCGCTCATCCCAAAGCGCTGGGTCCACCACCTGCGGGGCAGCCTTGGTGCAGTTTGCGGACGCCGTTGCGGTGGCATCGGCAATGCGCTGTTCTTCCTCGGTCATGGTGGGCTGTTCCTGCTGGCTGTCGCCATCCGTGGTGCTGTCTGCACCGTCGGGCGCGGCGGAGCTGGAATCCCCCTGGCTCTGGTTGGGCTTGTTGGTAATGGTGCCATCGGTTTTTACCAGCAAAAAGCAGCCTGCGCACACCAAAATAAACACGGCAATGCAGAAAATCAAGGTGATCAGGGCATGCACGCGGCGGTTCTGTTTGCGTGAAACAGCGCGGCGGCGCTGCATATTGCTGCTCCTGGCAGCGGGTGCAGGGCGGCGCTTGGGTCCCTGCGCCGGACGTTTTTGTTGCGGCATTGTGCAGACCTCCCGTTTATGGTGTCAAAATCGTATGTTTCGGGCTTTGCTTCCCACTGCGGGCGGGCGCGGCCCGAACGGAATTCATTTCCCGTATTCTTCCGCCACAAATTTTTCCAGTGCGGCAAAGCTGCGGCGGACCTTCTCGGTATCAATGCAGTACGCCATGCGGAAGTAGCCGGGGCAGCCAAAGCTGTCGCCGGGAACCAACGCCAGGTCATACTTCATGGCCTTTTTGCAGAACGCATTGGCGTCCTCCTCCAGCGCTTTGGGGAAGATATAGAAGGTGCCGGAGGGTTTGACCACGGTAAAGCCCAGCTTTTTCAGCTCGGCGTAAATCAGCTCCATGTTGGTTTCGTACACGCCCAAGTCGCTGGTTTCGTCCAGGCATTCGGCCACGGCCAGCTGGATCAGTGATGCCGGGCAGTTGTGGCCGGTTCCGCGGCTGATCTGGCCGCACATGGGCACAATATACTCGGCGTCCTCGCAGCGCGGGTTCGCAGCCACATAGCCGATGCGCTCGCCCGGCAGGCTCAGGCTCTTGCTGAACGAATAGCAGGTCAACGTATCGTCATAGAACTTGGCGGCGTACTGGATGGGCTGCCCGCCGAACATGATTTCGCGGTACGGCTCATCCGAGATCAAAAAGATTCGGTGCCCATACTTGGCGCTGGCGGCGCGCAGGCGGTCGGCCAGGCCGGTCAGCGTCTCGGCGCTGTAGGCTGCGCCGGAGGGATTGTTGGGGGTGTTGATCAGCACGGCGGCGGTGTTCTCATCCAGCATCGCGTCAAATGCGTCAAAGTCAATCTGGAAATCCTTCGTGCGGGGCGGAACGACCTTCAGATTCAGGCCCGCGCCCTCCACATACGGCTTGTATTCCGGGAAGAACGGCGCAAAGGTGATAATATCCTGCCCCGGCACCGCCACGCAGCGCATGGCGTGGGCCAGCGCACCGGCAGCACCCGTTGCCATAAAGATATGCTCCATACCGTAGTCCATGCCAAAGCGGCGGTTCAGGCTTTCGGCCACCGCCTTGCGCACGGCGGGGATGGTCAGCGTGGGGCTGTAGCCATGCAGCGTCACCGGCTCCTTGGTCTGCAGCAGATCGATGCAGGTTTTGGTAAAGTGCTCCGGGCAGGGCACCGAAGGGTTGCCCAGCGAATAATCAAACACATTTTCATAGCCGATCTCAGTCCCGCGAGCCGTGCTCCACTCGGAGATTTGGCGAATAACGGACTTGCCGCTAAGCATATCTTTATAGCGCTGCGCAATCATTTTACAGTTCCTCCCACCGTAATTTTGCAGTTATTTCATGATAACGTCATACAGTTCATCGCTGTTTTCTGCCAGGTATTCCGCCCCGGCCGCATTCAGTTCCTCCCGCGTGCGGAATCCCCACACCGCCCCGCAGCAGGGCAGGTTCGCACTGTGGGCGGTTTCCACATCCACGTTGCTGTCCCCCACATACAGGGTGCTGGCCGGGTCAGCATGCAGGGCCTGCAGCAGGGCGTTCGTGCCCTCGGCGGCGGGCTTGGGGGCCACGCCGGTCATCTGGCCGCGCACGATCGTAAAATACTGCGTGCCGAAATAATCCTTGACGACCTCTTTTGCCAGCGCATCCGCCTTGTTGGAAAACACCGCCAGCTGCACGCCGTTCGCTTTCAGGTTTGCCAGCATTTCGGGGATGCCGGGGTACGGTGCGGTGGTGTCCCGCAGGTGCTGGCCATAATCCCGCTTAAAATCCGCCAGGGCCGCTTCCAGCACCGCCGGGGTACGCTGGTCTGCCGGGGCCAGGCGCTCCACCAGTTTAGGGATACCGTTGCCCACAAAATAGCGGTACGCCTGGCGCTCATGGGTGGGCCAGCCATATTTCCGACACAGCCGGTTGCCGGCATCCGCCAGGTCAGTCAGGGTGTTCAGCAGCGTACCATCCAGGTCAAACACTACAGTTTTATACATTTTGTAATATCCTCTATTCTCTATACACATTCTAACTTTTCCCACTGATACGGCAAAAGCCACACTTCTATTATAGGAGCATTTTGCCAAAACGGCAACCGCTTTTGCCTGTTGTTTTGGAGCAAAAGTGTAAATTATACAGCGGCAGGGTGCAATATCACGTAAAGTGTGCTACTATATATTTGTATTGCTGGCCGGGAGTGATCCCGCCAAGGGGAGGAAAAAAGATGGACCTGTTTCTTTCAATTCTGAAATCCGTCATTTACGGTGTGATTGAAGGCATCACTGAATGGCTGCCGATTTCCAGCACCGGGCATATGATCCTTGCCGAGCAGGTGCTGAAGTTTGGCTATACGGAAGATTTTATGGAAATGTTCCGCGTTGTCATCCAGCTGGGTGCTATCCTGGCTGTTGTGGTGCTGTATTTCCACAAGCTGTGGCCATTCTGCAAGGATAATGGCCGCGATACCGGCTTTGCCGCCCACCTGCGCTGGCCCGTGGTCCGGCTGTGGTTCAAAATTATTGCAGCCTGCGTGCCCGCCGCCGTGCTGGGCATTCTGCTGGACGACTGGATGGACGCCCACCTGTATAACAGCGTGGTGGTTGCCCTGATGCTGATTGTGTACGGCGTTGCCTTTATCCTGATCGAGCGCCGCCCGCGGGTGCCCACCACCACCAAGCTTTCCCGCATTACTTACCCGCAGGCGTTCAAGGTTGGCTGCTGGCAGGTGCTCTCCCTGATTCCTGGCACCTCCCGCAGCGGCTCCACCATTCTGGGCGGCATGCTGTGCGGCATGTCCCGCCCGGCTGCCAGCCAGTTCACCTTCTTCCTTGCCATCCCGGTCATGGCCGGTGCCAGTTTGCTCAAGCTGGTCAAGTTCTTTGGCAAGGGCAACAGCTTCACGCTGGATCAGACCGTTGTGCTGATCGTTGGCTGTGCGGTTGCCTTTATCGTTTCCATCATCGCCATCCGCTTCCTGATGGATTACGTCAAGCGCCACACCTTCACCGCGTTCGGCGTTTACCGCATCGTGCTCGGCATTGTTGTTCTGGTGATCTGGGGCGTACAGACCTTTGTGCTGAAAGCGCCCGCCGCCGTGTAACGGCCCGGAGTGTATCTGAAATCGAAAATCTCCCCGCTGCATTTTGTGCATCAGCACATTGCAGCGGGGAGATTTTTTCTTGCCATTTTTGTTTCTAAGGCAATACCGCATAATTCTAAGTGCCGATACGGCGAGCGAGGTGCGGCAGAT
>ERZ1026989.790-NODE-790-length-10618-cov-17.876456_pt1 | contig 10618 bp, 10 predicted proteins | sample MGYA00519250_ERZ1026989 | MGnify/ENA primary metagenome ERZ1026989 (study PRJEB26926, sample SAMN06164542) | human gut metagenome | biome: ENVO:00009003; feature: ENVO:2100002; material: ENVO:00002003 | host: Homo sapiens | place: USA | collected 2012 ... | reverse complement strand
CTGTTCCACAAAGGGGTGGCAGGTGCTGTCCAGCGCAAAATGGCACACAAAGCCCAGCGCGTAGGCCAGCGCAGCCTCGCGGTCGGCTTCCTCGTGCACCACCCGCCGTGCCCGGTCAAAGAACGTTCTGCCCGGCTCGTCGTGCATGGCGTTGCCCAGCGCGGCGACCGGGGTGGACTTTTCCGCATGGTAATAGAACAGCACATCCGGCCCGTGCAGGCCGATATCGTACAGCTCCCGGTGCGCCTCCAGCTTTTCCCGCAGCGGCGCGGGCAGATGGTCCAGCACATTTGCGCCAAAGCGGCGGTGTGCGTAGGTAGAGGGCATTTCTCATTCCTCCTTCTTGCAGTGCCAGCGCCCGCCGCTCTGTTCCGGCTGCACTGACCAAAAATTCTATCGTTTCCAGTATAGCAGAAAGTTTGCCGACCTTCTACCCTTTTGTGTCTGTTTTCTGTAAAAAGTTTTAATAATTTTGCTGTACCTCCCGCCAAATAAAAGAGGCTTCCGGAATGCCCGCAGACATTCCGGAAGCCTCTTTTCGATTATTTCAGGTTCACACGCTCTCATAGCCCTGCGGCATCTCGCTCTTGCGGTCGCGGGACATCAGGTTGCGCAGCGCATCGCTGGCGCTCATGCCCTCCTTGACGATGGCGTTCACCGTCTGGGCAATGGGCATTTCCACATGGTACTTCTCGGCCAGCTCCATGGCGGCGGGCAGGGCGTTGATGCCCTCCACCACCATGCCGACCTCCTTCACAGCCTGCTCCGGGCTTTCGCCCTTGCCGATCAGGATACCGGCGCGGTTGTTGCGACTGTGCATACTGGTGGCGGTGACGATCAGATCGCCGATACCGGCCAGACCCGCAAAGGTCTGGACATTGCAGCCCATGGCCACGCCCAGCCGGGCGATCTCGGCAATGCCGCGGGTGATCAGAGCGGCGCGGGCGTTATCGCCGTAGCCAAGGCCGGTGGAGATGCCGACACCCAGCGCGATGACGTTCTTCATAGCACCGCTCAGTTCCACGCCCTTGATATCAGTGTTGGTGTACACGCGCATACAGGTGTTGCTGAACACCTCCTGCACTACCTCGGCAGCCTCCAGATCCGGGCTGGCGGAAACGATGGTGGTGGGCAGATCCAGCGCCACCTCCTCGGCGTGGGTGGGGCCGCTGAGCGCCACCAGACGCACCGCCCGGGGGCCGTTCTCGTGGCTCAGCTCGTCGGCAAGGATCTCGGTCATGGTATATAAGGTATCGGGCTCAATGCCCTTTGCCACATCCACGATGATCTGGCCGGAGCGGATATAGGGCCGCGCCTTGGCCGCCGTGGCGCGCACGAACACCGACGGCACCGCAAACAGCAGCACGTCCTTGCCGGTGCACACTTCCTCTATGCTTTTGGTAAAACGCAGCTCCTGCGGGATGACCATTCCCGGCAGATTGGGGTGCACCCGGGTGGTGGAAAGGTTGTCCACCTCGGCCTCAATGGCCGACCACACCTGCACATCGTTGCCGCTGACGGTCAGCATCCGTGCCAGAGCCATGCCCCAGGTGCCTGCACCCAGAACACCAATACTAAACTTTTTCACGTTCGTATCCTCCGTGTCTGCACCGGGCAAGGGGCAAGCCCCTGCCGGTGGATTTGCGCCGCGCCGGGCCGTTGCCCCGCACCCGCGCACTGTTATGTTCATTGTACACGAAAGCGCCCACAGCGTCAAGCATCTGCCGCATTGCACAAATATTTAACAAGTTTATGCAATTTTTCGGGCACATCACACGTTTTGTGCAAACTGTTTGCGCTGCGGGGCATTTCATGCTATTATAGTATTCTGGTAGGTTTTGTAGGGATTTGTGATTCAGTCTCTTGACTTTGACCCTACTTTAAGGTATATACTGCTTTAGCCGGCAAAAGCCTTGCCGGTCTGCGCATTTTATTTTGAGGAAAAAACGATGTTTGAAGCACTTTTATCCAACCGCACGGTCAGCGTGCTGATGGAGGCGCTGCCCCGCATCCTGACGGCAGGCCTGACCATGACCATTCCGCTGACCCTTCTCTCTTTCTTTTTTGCCATGCTCATCGCGGTGGCGGTAGCGCTGGTACAGTACGCCAATGTGCCGGTGCTGCGGCAGATCGCCCGGTTCTACATCTGGGTCATCCGGGGCACCCCGCTGCTGGTGCAGCTGTTCATCATCTTTTACGGTCTGCCCAGCGTGGGCATCATGCTGGACGCCTTTCCGGCGGCGGTCATCGCCTTCGCCTTCAACGAGGGTGCCTACTGCGCCGAGACCATGCGCGGCGCGCTGGAAAGCGTGCCGCAGGGGCAGCTGGAAGCCGGTTACTGCGTGGGCATGAGCTGGTGGCAGATCATGCGCCGCATCGTGCTGCCGCAGGCGCTGCGCACCGCCGTGCCTGCGCTGTCCAACTCCCTCATCGGTATGATCAAGGACACCTCGCTGGCGTCCAATATCACGGTGGCAGAGCTGTTCATGGCCGGGCAGCGGGTAGCCGCCCGCACCTACATCTTCCTGCCCATCTACTGTGAGGTGGCTGTGGTGTATCTGTTGTTCTGTACCGTCATCACCAAGCTGCAGGCGCTGCTGGAACGTCAGCTCAACGCCCGCGGCTTCCAGTAAAAAGGGAGGGGTGCACCTATGGCAATGCTTGAGATCCGCAATGTGCAAAAAACCTTCCGCACCTATGCAAAACCCGGCCTTTTCCACCGCCCCGGTGCGCGGAAGGTCACCAGCGAGCTGCCCGTGCTGCGCGGGGTAGACCTGACCGTGGAAAAGGGCGATGTAGTGGCCATTCTTGGGCCGTCCGGCTCCGGCAAGACCACCCTGCTGCGGTGCCTGAATTTTCTGGAGACTGCCGATGCCGGGCAGCTGGTGTTTGACGGCGAAAGCTTTGACCTTGCCCATGCCAGCCGCGCCGACATTGCCCGGCTGCGCAAAAAGACCGCCTTTGTGTTCCAGAACTACAACCTGTTCCGCAACAAGACCGCCCTGCAGAATGTGACCGAAGGGCTCATCGTGGCGCGTAAACTGCCCAAGGAGCAGGCGGATGAGATCGGCATGAAGATGCTTGCCAAGGTAGGCCTTGCCGACCGTGCCGACTACTACCCCCGCCAGCTTTCCGGCGGACAGCAGCAGCGGGTGGCGATTGCCCGTGCCCTTGCCGCCGACCCGGAAATCATTTACTTTGACGAGCCCACCAGCGCCCTTGACCCGGAGCTGACCGGCGAGGTGCTCAGCGTGATGCGGCAGCTGGCTGAGGAAGGCATGACCATGCTGGTGGTCACCCACGAGATGGGCTTTGCCCGCAACGTGTCCTCCAAGACCGTATTCATGGAAAACGGCGTGGTGGTGGAGCAGGCACCCTCTCAGCAGTTCTTTGCATCCCCCAAGGAGGAGCGCACCCGGGCCTTCCTGCGCAGGATCGCCCACACGGAATAAAACCACTTCTCTTTTTGCATTTTTCACGACAGAAAGGAATATTTACTTATGAAACGCAGAACCTTTATCTCTCTGATGGGTGTTATGGCCGCAGCCGGGGTGCTGTCCATGACCGGTTGTTCCTCCAAGGACACCGCCGCCAGCACCGCCAGCTCTGCACCGCTGAACAAGCTGGACAGCATCCAGAAGAGCGGCAAGCTGGTGGTAGCGCTGGAAGGCGCATGGCAGCCGTGGAGTTACCACGACGCCTCCGACACGCTGGTGGGCTATGACGTGGAGGTATCCCGCGCCATTGCCGAAAAGCTGGGCGTGGAGCCGGAGTATGTGGAGAGCGACTGGGACAGCCTGTTTGCCGGTCTGGACGCAGGCCGCTACGACATGGTGTGCAACGGCGTAGAGGTGACCGAGGAGCGTGCCAAGACCTACGCTTTCACCACCCCCTACGGCTACATCCACACTGCGCTGGCTGTACGCAAGGACAATACCGACATTACCAGCTTTGAGGAACTGAAGGGCAAGACCACCGCCAACAGTCTGGCTTCCACCTACATGGAGCTGGCCGAAAGCTACGGCGCTACCGTGCAGGGCATCGACACGCTGGAGGAAACCATCCAGCTGCTGACTGCAGGCCGTATTGATGCCACCCTGAACGCCGACGTTTCCTTCTACGACTACCTGAACGTCCACCCGGACGCAGACTTCAAGCTGGTGGCGCAGACTGCCGAGGCTTCTCATGTGGCCATCCCGGTGCTCAAGAGCGAGGACACCGCCTATCTGGACGCGCTGAACACCGCCATTGAGGAGCTGCGCGCCGACGGCACCTTAAAGACCCTGAGCGAGAAGTATTTCGGACAGGATATTTCCTCTAAAAACTAAGAAGCTCGACCCTCTTAGTCTGCGCACTTCGTTCGCATCCAGCTCCCCCGAAAGGGGGAGCTTTTTTGTTATCTGCCAGTCCGTGCGGTAAAGCTCCCCCTTCGGGGAAGCTGGCGAGCGCAGCGAGACTGAGAGGGTAAACTTCCTATTGACTTGTGCAATATTATATGCTATATAATATTATAGAAACAGACCATATTGAAAGGAGGCTGTTCCTGCATGAGTTTTCCCATCAGTGCCGCGCTGCTGGACGCCATTGTGCTGTCCGTGGTGGCGCAGGAGCCGGAAGGTACCTACGGCTACAAGATCACCCAACAGGTCACCCACACGCTGGAACTAAGCGAATCCACCCTGTACCCGGTGCTGCGCCGGTTACAGAAGGACCAGCTGCTCACGGTCTACGATGCGCCCTTCAATGGCCGCAACCGCCGCTATTATCAGATCACCTCCGCCGGGCGGGCGCAGCTTGCCGCCTACGCGCAGGAGTGGAGCCACTACCGTTCTTCCATTGACACATTTTTCAGAGAGGTGGAATGATTTATGACCCGTACTGCATTTCTTGCTGCGCTGGAGCAGCTTCTGGCTCCCTTACCGGAGGCCGAGCGCAAGGACGCGTTGAGTTATTACGAGGATTATCTGGATGCCGCCGGGCCGGAGAACGAAGCCCGCGCCATTGCGGAATTGGGCAGCCCCGAGGAGGTCGCCCGTAAAATTCTGGACGAGCAAAGCCCGGCAGACAGCTCTGCCGCCCCGGCATCCCCTGCCCGCAAGCCGCGTTCACACTGGCGCATGGTATTGGGCGGTGGGCTGGCGGTGCTGGTGCTGGTTTGCTTTTTCTTCCAGCACTCCAAAGCTACCCCGGTGCAGCCGGTCGAGCCCGTTTCTTCTGACTCGGAAATTCCTGCTTCCTCTGCGGAACCAGCTGCCGAAAGTTCCTCCACGCAGCCCGCAGCTCCTGTTTCCACTTCAGACGGCTTGACTTTCTCCCTCTCTGCTGAGATGGTCCACGATAAGCTATCCCTGAAGTTGGATTATGGTACCGTTCTCTTTGTTGTTGACCCAAATGCTTCTGACATCACGCTGCAGTTTGATGGCTTTAGGACTCGGTACCTCACCCATTCCAGCGAAAAAGCTGGGACCACAGAGTTTTCCTACCATATTCCCAAATACAACGCTCTCCCTGATTCCGACAGCGCTTTGCTCACCATTACCGTTCCGGAAAATATCCTGCATGAGGTGGACATTGATCTTGCTATGGGGGACGTTGACCTTGGCACCCTCTCTCTGGATGAACTGGATTTGGAACTTGCCATGGGGAGCGTCTCTGCCGACAGCCTGACTGTGAAGGATGCAGATTTTGATCTTGCCATGGGCGGCTGTCACATTGACCATCTGTCCGCACCGGAATTCGATGCTGAACTTGCCATGGGGGACTGCACCATCGGTATGCTGTCCGGTGCTCAGGATGTCAACATCTCGGTCACCCTTGGCAAGGCCGCCTTGACCCTGGAGGGCAGTGCCTCGGACTATACCCTCGTCACCAATGGGCTTATGGGCACTTCCATCCAGGATGGCAAGGCCAATCCCTCTCGTAAAATCTCCCTCAGTACCACCACCGGCGATTTCTCCATCTCCTATACGAATTGACCCCTAAACGCAGAACACCCCCGGCATCCGAACGAAACGAAAACGGATGCCGGGGGTGTTTTTATGCTTCCCTGTGAAAATACTCGTAGATGGTCTGCGCCAGCTGCCTGCCCACGCCAGGGGTGTTTTCCAGCTGGTCGGGGGTGGCGTCCTTCACTGCGCCCACGCTCTTGAACTGCGCCAGCAGGGCTTTGGCTATTTTGGGGCCTACGCCCGGCACCTCGGTCAGGGTGGAGGAGTAGCTTTTCTGCTTCATCTGCTGCTTACGGTAAGCGTTGGCAAAGCGGTGGGTCTCGTCCTGAATGGCAGTAATGAAGGTAAAGGTGCCCCGGTTCATGTTGATAGCAATTTCCCGCCCGTTGCTGTCCACGATGGCGCGGGTACGGTGGTGGTCATCCTTTACCATGCCGTACAGCGGCACATCTGCCAGCGCCGTACCGGCAAGCGCTTCCTTTGCGGCGCTCACCTGTCCCCTGCCGCCGTCCATCAGCAAAAGATCCGGCTTCTGTCCGAACCAGTTGCCGCTTGGCTGGCCGTTTTCGGCCTGTGCAGCGTATTTTTCGTACTCTGCCGCCCGGCGGGAAACGGTCTCCGCCAGCGAAGCATAGTCGTCCGTGCCCGCCACGGTTTTCATCTTGAACTTGCGGTAGCCCGCCTTGAAGGGCTTGCCGTCCTTGAAGGTGACCATGCCGCAGACGCTGCTGCCATCGCCCCAGTTGGAGATATCATAGCTCTCGATGGCGCGGGGCGGCTTTGAAAGCCCCAGCACCTGCGCCAGCTCGTCCAGCAGCTTTTCCTCCCGGGCGTAGCGTCCACTCTCCCGCGCCAGACGCTCCACCGCGTTGGTGTGCGCCATCTCTACCAGATGCGCTTTATCGCCCCGCTGGGGCACATACAGTTGTACCTCGCTGCCCCGCTTCTGGTTCAGCGCCTGCTGCAAGGCATCCATGTCCGGCGGCAGTGCGTCCACCGCGATGATCTTGGGAATTTGTTCATCGTCCAGATAGTACCGGGGCAGAAATTCCTCCCGCACCGCGTCGATATCCGAGGTATCGTGAAACAAAAACTCCCGCTTATCGGTCAGCCGTCCCTCCCGGAAGCGCAGCACCGCCGCGCACACGCTGTCCGGCGTACCGGCCAGCGCCACCACGTCCATCTCCACGTCCGGATCTACCACCACCTTCTGCCCTGCCGTAAGCTTGGTGATGGCATTGATCTGATCCCGCAGAAGAGCGGCGGTCTCAAATTCCAGCCGGTCGGAGGCCTCCTGCATCCGCTCGTTGAGGGTTTTCAGGATGTCCTTTTTGCCGTAGCGGATCAGGTGCACCGCGTTTTTGACCGCCTGATTGTAGGTCTCGCAGCTGATCTTGCCGCTGCACACCGCTATACACTTGCCGATATGAGCGTTCAGGCAGGGGCGGCCTTTGCCGATCTCCTGCGGGAAGCGCTTGGAGCAGCGCGGCAGCAAAAAGGCATCCATGGCCGTTTCTGCCATCTGCCGCGCTGCAAAGCTGGAGGTGTAAGGGCCGATATACTCTGCCCCGTCCTCCTCCTTTTGCAGGGTGAAGGAAAGGCGCGGCCAGTCCTCCCGGGTGACGCGGATATAGCTATAACCCTTGTCATCCTTGAGCAGGATGTTGTACTTGGGCGTGTGCGCCTTGATCTGACTGGCCTCCAGCACCAGCGCCTCAAACTCGCTCTGACAGACGATGACGTCAAAGGCGTAGGCGTGGGCGATCATCTGGCTGACCTTGTTATCGTGGGGCACGCCCTCGCGGAAATACTGGCTTACCCGGATGCGCAGGCGCTTGGCCTTGCCGATATAGATGATGGTATCGCTTTTGTCCCGGATGATATACACCCCGGGCAGCAGCGGCAGCATACAGGCTTTTTGATAGAGCTCGGCCTTGGTCATGCAGCACCTTCCTCCGTGTCTGTGGGACGGGGCTTCCGGCAATGGAAAGCCCTTTGCTCCCGGTAAAAAGCTTATCAAAAAAGCGGCAGGGAACCCCCGCCGCTTTCTGTTGCTTGTGATACAGACTTACTCTGCAAAGCCGGACTCCACCAGCTTAATCAGGCCGTCCACGGCAGCCTGCTCATCAGCGCCGTCAGCGATGATGCGGATGGTGGTGCCTCCAACGATACCCAGAGACAGAACGCCCAGCAGGCTCTTTGCGTTCACGCGGCGTTCTTCCTTTTCGACCCAGATGGAAGACTTGAACTCGTTTGCCTTCTGGATAAAGAAGGTAGCCGGACGAGCGTGCAGACCAACCTGATTTTCAACGGTAACTTCTTTTACGTACATAGTAAAGCGCTCCTATCTAATATCGTTTTGGTGTACAAAAGCATAGTGTGCCTGTTGTGTTACACTCATTTTAGCGCAAGTCGAAACGGTTGTACAGTCCCCTTTTGCATTTTTGGCGCTTTTCCCAATGAAACAGGGAGCATTTTTCAGGTTTTGTACAAAGACAATAAAATTATACCCCGAAGGTTAGAGGGGTAATACAAAAGTTTTCAACAACTTTTAGACCGCCGGGGAGTTTTCCTCTGAATTTTGTGTATTTTCACCGATATTTCCGGTGTCGGCTTACTCCTGCACAGGGCCTGCGTAGCGCATCTGCACCAGTGCGCATTTACGCGTCACGGTGGGGTATTGCTTCGGGTCAAATTCCAGACTGGTGCTGCCGTCCAGCTGCCAGCCCATGCGGGTATACAGCGCAATGGCGCGGGTGTTGGTGTTCAGCACACTCAGCACCGGGTGTGCGTGCTCCGGCAGCTTTTTGCGGGCAAAATCCAGCAGCTTTGCGCCAATGCCGTTGCCCCGGGCTTTTTCCGTGACAAACAGGTGCTCGATATGCCCCGCCTTGTGGCTGACACACACCATGCCGTCCGGCACATCTTTGGTGGTGTGCAGGTAGCATACCCAGCCCGCCGCCTTTTCCTGCTGCAATTGCAGCAAAAACTGCGGCTCGGTCAGAGTGCGGCAGTATTCCGGCGTCCAGTTGTCGGCGCAGACAGCCTGCCGTCCCTCGGCAAACAGCTTTGCGGCGGCGGCAAACTGCTCGGCGGTCTTTACCAGCCGGACATTCTCGCCCCGCTTCCACTTGGGCACTTCGGCAATGGGGTGGCTCGTACACCACTGCTCGTACAGTTCCGGGCGGCGCAGACGGGTGCGGGTACGGCTCTGCTCGCCGCGCCACGCGTCAATTTTTGCATGGTCGCCGCCCAGCAGCACCTCGGGCACAGCACGGCCTTCCCACACCTCGGGGCGGGTGTACTGGGGGTATTCCAGCAGGCCGTCCCAGTAGCTTTCCTCCTCGTAGCCCTTCTGCTCGGCCAGTACGCCGGGCTTCAGGCGCAGCACGCTGTCTGCCACCACAAGGCTGGCCAGCTCGCCGCCGGTCAGGATATAATCACCGATGGAGATCTCCTCGTCCGCAAAAGCTTCGATGACGCGCTCGTCAATGCCCTCGTAGTGGCCGCAGACCAGTGTCAGGTTGTCGTACTGTGCCAAGCGCTTTGCGTGCTCCTCGGTGTAGCGCTGCCCGCCCGCCGTCAGAAACACGATGTGCGGGGCGGGGCGTCCCTGCTCCGCCACCTCGCGCTGCACCGCCCGCAGACAGTCCGCGATGGGCTGGGCGTACAGCACCATGCCGCAGCCGCCGCCGTAGGGGTAGTCGTCGGTCTGCTTCTGCTTGTTCAGGGTATAATCCCGGATCTGGTGGCAGTGGGTCTCAATATAGCCCCGCTTTGCCGCCCGGCCGATGATGCTGGCATCCAGCACCTGCTGGCACATCTCCGGGAACAAGGTCACGATATCCACACGCATTCCCATGGCTTACTCCTCCTCCCGCTCGCTGTCAAAATCGTCATCCAGCAGGCCGGGGATGGGGGTGACAAGGATATACCCCTCCGGCGGGTTGCGCTCTTTCAGGAAGGCATCCACCCCGGGGAACATATACTCCTTGCCGCCGGGTGTTTTGACGGTGTAGATATCCTGCGCACCCGGGTGGTCTACGCTGGTCACCACGCCGTACACCTTGCCAGTGTCGGCATCCCGCACTTCGCACCCGATGAGGTCCGCCACATACCACCGGCCTGCGGGCAGGGTGGCATCATTGCGGTCAAAATAGAACACCTGTCCGCGCAGCGCCCGGGCGGCGTCCATATCGCTGACTCCCTCCAGCTGGAGCAGCGCCATCTGCCCCTGCGGACGGATGGAAAGGATCTTATACGCCTTGCCGCCCTGCGCCGAAGGGTACAGGCGACCTACTTTTTTCAAAAAATCCACCCCGTCGCACCAAAGCTCCAGCTTCATTTCCCCGCGCACACCGTGGGTGGTAACAACTTTTCCGGCTTCCAGATATTGCTGCATAAATTCGCTCCTGTGTTATCAAACTTGTGCCAATACGCCCTCATCAGTCTCACTGCGTTCGACAGCTTCCCCCGGCCGGGGGAAGCCTTATGAGAGTGCACCAGCCGGGAAAGCCTTCCCCCAGTCGGGGGAAGGTGGCGCGTTCGCGCCGGATGAGGGTGCTTCCTCTTAAATCTAAACAAAAAGGCCCCTTGCCGCAAGGGCAAAGGGCCAGTAGGGTGCTCAGTCGATCTCAACAAGGACCTTTTCATCGACCCGCACAGCAGCC
>ERZ1026989.773-NODE-773-length-10773-cov-9.008304_pt1 | contig 10773 bp, 9 predicted proteins | sample MGYA00519250_ERZ1026989 | MGnify/ENA primary metagenome ERZ1026989 (study PRJEB26926, sample SAMN06164542) | human gut metagenome | biome: ENVO:00009003; feature: ENVO:2100002; material: ENVO:00002003 | host: Homo sapiens | place: USA | collected 2012 ... | reverse complement strand
AATATTCTGTTTTCGTAATTCTACACCATAACTGGATATGATTTTCATTCGCTTTTTCCTCCGGGTTTTAACGGGATTTTTCCTTCTGCCCTTCTATATAAGCAAGTACCTGTTCACGGCTCCGGTCACTGACCGTTACAGCACAATAAGACGGATTCCACAAATGCCCTCCCCACAACTCTTTCTTTAGCTCTGGATGCAAAAGGAACATCTGGCGCGCAAGATTCCCCTTCATGATTTTGATCATGTCTGAAATATAAAACTGTGGTCTGCAATCTACAAGCAGATGAATATGATCCGGCATAACCTCCATAGCCAGGATTTGAAATTTATATTCCTGTGCAAGACTTTCCAGCATTTCTTTGCATTCCACATCAATTCCGTCTTTTAAAACCTTCTTTCTGTACTTTGTACACCAGACCAGATGATACTGCAGAGAATACACATATCCTCTACCATAGGAAAGACCATTTTTATTAATTGTAAACATATCTTTCTTCATAAAAATAGTATACCATATGCATAGGAATATATCAAACATTTGTTCCTCTTTTGGGTAAAAATTTTGCGCGTCTAACTCATCACTGAAGTAACGAGAATGCGACGCGCAGTTTTCAATTGTCTTATCGTCACCGACGGTCTCGAATTTGCATTTCATCAGTACATTCGGTCCGCTCATGGTTCCACGGTACATCACCCGGTAACCCTTCTGGTTTCCATATCCGGTGATATCCGTTTCCATCACGCCGTACACGGCACACGATTCCATGATGTCGATGACATCCTCCCGGTTCGCGGGTTTGACAATAACTGTCAGCTTTTTCATATCCGCACCACCTTTTTTATTGATCCTTTTTTATTTATCATTATGGAAGTGGAAGTTTGCATAAGCGCTGCATCCGTGCTCGTGCATATCCAATCCGTCGATCTCTTCCTTCTCGGTTACGCGAAGTCCGATGGTCTTTTTCAGGACGAAGAACAGAATGAACGCCAGGATCAGGGTATATGCTGCAACTGCTACAAAACCGATCATCTGGGTGATAAAGCTGCATCCCTCGCCGAAAATACCGGTGAATAAGGTTCCGAGTGCTCCACAGACACCGTGTACACTGATTGCACCAACCGGGTCATCGATTTTTACGACTTTATCAAAGAATTCAACTGCGAATACAACGACAACACCTGCAACTGCTCCAATGAACAGTGCCTCGTAATCATTGACTACATCACAGCTTGCTGTAATAGCTACCAGTCCGGCCAGTGCGCCGTTCATTGTCATACTGATATCCGGTTTTCCATAACGTACCCAGGTAACAATCAGGGTAACAAGTGTTGCTGCTGCTGCCGCAAGGTTTGTAGTCATGGCAATGTCGCCAAGATTATAGGTTGCTGCTGTGGTAGATCCACAGTTAAATCCGAACCAGCAGAACCAGAGGATAAAGACACCAAGTGCTCCAAGCGGAAGGTTATGACCAGGAATAGCAACCGGTTTTCCCTCTTTTGTGTATTTTCCGATACGAGGTCCGACCATTTTTGCACCGGCAAGGGCACACAGACCGCCGACCATATGAACTGCGGTAGATCCTGCAAAATCATGGAACCCGATCTGGCTTAACCAGCCGCCTCCCCAGATCCAGTGTCCGGTGATCGGATAAATGAAAACGCTGATCGCTGCGGAGTAAATCAGATAAGAGATAAATTTGGTTCTCTCTGCCATAGCTCCTGATACAATCGTTGCCGATGTTGCACAGAACACGGTCTGGAAAATCATGAATACGCCGATCGGCAGTCCGTTGAACATGCCATCTGCATCTGCCAGCGATTTCGGATGAAAGAAACCTGCTGTTCCGATAAAGGCATTGCTTCCTCCGAACATCAGCGCAAATCCGATGATAAAGAAGAAAATAGAGCCGAGCACGAAATCCATCATGTTCTTCATCAGAATGTTTCCTGAGTTTTTCGCTCTTGTAAATCCTGTCTCCACCATGGCAAATCCGGCCTGCATAAAATACACCAGAAAGGCTCCGACCATGGTCCATACGATATTGAGTAATACCTGTGTGTTTTCCATAATAAGTTCCTCCTCATTCCCATCTTACCCGTTCCCATCTGCAGATCTTCTGAAACGGTAGCTTTCAGATTTTTTAAAGTGCCTGTTCGCCGTGCTCACCCGTTCGGATCCGCACTGCATCTTCGACATCGTAAACGAAAATTTTTCCATCGCCGTAGTTTCCGGTTGACAAGTTTTTTACAACAAAATCAACGATTTTCGGAACCTTGTCGTCCTCCACAACGGTCTCCACTTTAACCTTCGGAAGCATTTTGGCCACGATTTCCGCTCCACGGTACATCTGACGATATCCCTTCTGGTTTCCATATCCAAGGATATTTGTGATCATCATACCGTTTGCCTTCTGCTCCTCGAGGAGTAGCTCCAGGTTTTCGAGGCTCTCCGGGCGAATTACAATTTCCAGCTTTTTCATGATTTTCCCTCCCTTTCCGAACCGGCTCCTGTACAGCTTCTGATTTTTCCGGCTGCGGATTTCTTTTTTATCCGCCTTCCCGGTTTTTTCTTCCATTCATTTACCGGCTCTGCTGCTTCTATATAGAAATCTGTTTTCTGACAGATTTTCTAACCTCTTCTTTCATGCCTGGACTGTTCCGCAGCTCTGCTGTTTTTACAGTTGTTTTTACAGTCATTTTTTTGCAGCTGTTTTCACAATCCGCTGTTTTTAATTAATCACACTCGTCGGCATTCCCTCCAGGTAAGACCGGAAGTTTTTCACCGCCAGATCTACTGCGCGGAGTCTTGCTGCCTTCGGCTGCCAGGCGATATGGGAAGTAATAAAGGTGTACGGCGACTGCATCAGCGGAATCTGATACTGCGGCGGCTCATTTGCGACAACATCGAGTCCTGCCATATAAACCTTTCTCGATTCCAGCGCCTCAAGAAGCGCCTCCTCATCGATGATGATTCCCCGCGCGGTGTTGATAATGATGACACCGTCCTTCATTTTGGCAAATGCTTCACGGTTCAGCAGGTTTTCTGTTTCCTTCGTATGCGGACAGTGAATGGAGATCACATCCGACCGTTCGAAAATTTCTTCCATGCTGACCTGCTCGATGCCGTCATACTGCGGCCCCGTCTTTTTGTGACGGCTGTTTGCGATGACCTTCATGTCAAAGCCGAAAACAAAAACAGCATTTCCGATGATGTTCAGCGCATTCATCACGATGGAAGTAACCATTGAAATATTTGAGTTTCCCATAACCCGGAAAAGCGCCGCCCCCGCATTGTAGATTCCAAGAAACGGAAACGAAAGCGATGTAATGAAGAAGTATTCCACCGCATAGGCCATAACCTGCTCTTCCACCGATCCGTAGACCACACGGAGAATCCAACGGTTTCCGAAAAAGGAAATGCCGCAGATGACAAGTGCAATCAGTCCGCAGATCATAACGAGCTTTTCGGCTGCGTGACACGCTGTTTTCTTATCCCCGCTTCCGAGGAACTGTGCTCCGACAACGGAACCGCCGCTTGCCATCGATGTGAAAATCACGATCAGCAGTACGCAGATCGTATTGACAAGTGAGATTCCGGAAACAGCCGTTTCACCGGCCCCGGATACCATCACCATATCTGCCATACCGACGGTAACGGCCAGCACCTGTTCCACAATCAATGGTACGATCAGCCGGACCAGACGCTTTCTGTCAAATAAGACGTTTGTGTTTTCCATCGGACTTTCTCCTTTCCGGTAAAATCAAAAAGCGATCTGGAAATCTTCCTTCCAGATCGCCCCGTTGCGAACTCTTTACTGACGTTTCTCCTTTGGATTGAAAAACGCGGCACGAAGCTTTCCCTTCGTACCGCGCCTTCGCGAATCCATTACTTATATGGAGTTTATCTTGAAAAACAGACAGAGCATTTTCCGGTTTTCTGAGAGTGTTTTTTGGGAGAAATAAAACCTTGGAGAAAGGGAGAAAATTACAAACGGAGCGATTCTATTCCCAGAACCGCTCCGTTGCGTTATCTTTACTCTATTCTTTTTCTCTGCTGTTTTTCAACATAGGCACATTCTAGCGGAATTCCCGCTTTTTGTCAATCCTTAAATTTTTCGATGATTTCCGGTCTTTTTCATCAGTTCTGTCAATTTTACACAATTTCACCGATGTTTTTTCGGTTGTTTCTGAACATTTTTCTCATGAACCTTTGAAATTTCTTTGTTTTCTTTTAAAATCGCGGAAAAACTCCGGCAAAATTCTGTGAAAATTCAGAGCGGACGCCAGACTTGGCATTCATCAAATATCCGCTACCTGTCTGGAGCGTGTTTGAAAAAAGCTCTGTTATGTCAGATCCAGTCAAAATCTCCGCCGGTAATCGCAAGACTTAAGAGTGCATCCATCTTTTCCACTTCCTCTTCGCCCTCGATTTTTTGCAGCAGCACTGCGGTGTCCAGCACATCCTCCAAAGATTCGCCAGGTCCGATTTCATAATCCACCTCCGCCTCGCAGTCCGGGCATGGGATTTTTTCCATCGTCTGAAGGGATAAAAAGCGGTTGCCGCATTTCTTGCATTCATAATAACCACATGTTTTGGTTCCGTCTGGTACGTAATACATTTTTTCATACTCCTTTTTATTTTTCATACTTCTCAATGATACACTGATGTTCTTTTACCGCATCCGTGAACTCGCTGCGGATTTCTTCATTTGGAATGTACGCCATCTGTTCTCTTCGATCGTATGCCAGATAGCCTAAGTGAATCAGTGCAGTTAAAACGTCATCTTTATTTTTAAATGTCACCATATCATTCTGATACGATTTCGTTTTTACTTTCACTCGTTCCCCGGACATCATCGTAATAATGTCTGTTATAATATGCATCCAATTACGTATCGGATTCTACATCTTAATTCATCTTAATTCCGCAGTATTCCCATGTCACTGTATCGAGCAGGAGGAACTCCTCCGTTCCAATCGGCTTTCCATCTCTGTAAGTTGAAAACACATCCGTGCTAATCAGATTTCCCTCTTTCGTAATTGCATCCATAGGTGTATGACCTACAACCTGCAACAACTTACGTGGCTTATATAATCTCATTTTTGAATGCTGTGGTCTCAGCCAGATCGGCGATGCATCATTCCACATCTCGATTCTTCCGAGCTGATTAATCGTCTCTAGCACAGCATCCACATCATTATATTTTGCTCGCGGAACATATTCCTCTACAAAGAAATTCAGTACGCCTCCATGAGAAAAGAGAACATTGTCTATTCTCTGAACATATTTAATGGGATTATCTTCTGGAACAGCCTCTCGCAAATCCAACAACTTTCTTTGCACTGTCATTGAAGCCATGGAGCTATAACCGCTCTCCAGACAATGCCACAGATAACTCAAATCGTGATTCCCGTAGCACCAGGCTGTTTCCGGAAATGCTTTTGCAAACCGAATAGCCTCATCATAAGTTTCTTCATAAAGTCCGACATTATATTGCTTGTCCCAATCATCAGGGATGTCCATCAGACATACCGCTCGATCAGCAATTCCCTGATGCATAAGAGCTGTAGCCTGTTTAAACATCTGCGGTTTAAGATGAACATCAGGAATTACTAATATCTTCATACCATCATACCTTCTTATACTATTCTACTGGATATATCACCCTTTGTCCGGATATCTTCCAACTGATACCGCATTTGCAATGTCTTAATCCAATGAACTGCTGTTTCATAGCACCACCACAGACAGGACATCGTTTTGCTTTTGATCTCATCGCTTACCATGCTCAAGTTAAGCTTCTCTTCTCCATTTACCTGAGGTACAGCTGATCAAGATGCCGAAGCGATGACACAGCCGAACGTTCTGGCAAACAAAACTTTCTGCACATCATCGGGGTAGAATTTGACCCAAAACATTACAAAGGAAAGTGACCCTGTACGACAAAAACATTATACAACAAAAAACACTGATTGGTAGACTTCATCAATATTTTTTTCTACAAATATTTTTATATTATATCATCCACACATGAAATCAAATACATAGCACTGTAAAATCAAAGTAAATATTTCGATCAACAGAACCTTTTATGACAACATCTCTTTCACACAAGTACTTCGATAATCACTTGGTGATATTTTATATCTTTCTTTAAATACTCGGTTAAATGTTCTCTGACTTTCAAATCCACTATCCAGACAAATATTTGTAATAGAATCACTCGTATTTTCCAAACGATGGCATGCATAGTTCAGCCTTGCATCGTTAAGATATTGATTAAAGTTTCTATGGAATGTCTTGGAAAAGAGTCTGGATAAAACATATTTGCTCACGCCCAGGTCTTTTGCCATCTCTTCCAACGAAAACTTCTTCTTGAAATTTGCTGATATATAGGAAACTGTCTGGTAAATAAGATCGTTGCTCCCCACACTGCTCTTTTCTACCAAATTTAATTTTCCTATGCAGCGTGCCAACACAATTTGAAGATATGCCTGTGCAACAGTAATATCCGACTGTTCTGTCTCTAAAATTGCATTTATAACCCTATATACCTCCGGTTCAACCTTTTCCGCTTTGATGATTGGGTATTCAGGAGCCATGGATTGCATGATATCTGCAAATTTGGCTATCGTAAATGGCGATGCGATCAGATAAGTCGCTTTATTTACACCGGGTGTCAGTACCTGATAGTGATGAATAACATCTGGAAATACAAAGCCTATATCTCCTTTTTCCATATGGTATAGTTCCTGTCCGACACCAAGTTCTAATGCTCCACTTGTTACACAAACGATCTCCAGTGCATTATGAAGATGTGGTTCAATATGTTTTGACTTCCTATTTATTGCTATAATCTCCTCTTTTGTGTCAACATATTTTAACTGCATGAAATACTCCCCTTTGCAACATTTGTCTATATCTTCTTTCGATTTGGCAAGCAATCCTTTTACACCTATCTTATAATCAACTTGTAAATAAGGAAAGGAGGAATTGCAAATGAGCAACCTAAAAAAATATCTGAATGACCTTTTAGTATTCTACACTGAATATTTTGAGCATCCTTACCATGTATAAATACTAAAAGGACTATTTTGTGAAAACTGAATATTTTCTTAAGGCCATTTCACAAAAATGAAGTGGTCCTTTTTTATTTTCAAAATACAGTTCTATCACTTTATATATAGAAAAAAGCACTGTCTCATCGAGCAACGACCAGACAACGCTTTCTCCTGTCAATTCTAATTTATGTCTAATGCATCCGTTACTTCATCTGCAGCAATTCCTTTTTCTGCTTTCAGTTTTTTATTTGCATCTTCTACATTCATTCTTGAAAGTGCAAACATAATCAATACATCAAAGATTAACGGAAGCCAAAGATACATGAACTGCATCATATCAAGTGCAGACTGTGGCTGAGTTGCATTTGTTCCGACATATCCACTGAACTCAAGCATCCATCCAACAACAGCGGTTCCAATACCTCCACCGATTTTTACACCAAGAGAAGTACAAGAGTACATCGTTCCGTCAATTCTCTTTCCCTGTGTAAGATAAGTGTATTCAGAGCAAGATGCGATAACTGCATTCATATCTCCCTGCCATGGTCCCTGACCTAAGGCTGCAAGAGCTGTAAATGCCATCATCAGCGGAACACTGCCCATATATCCGGCAACAACAACAAGTGCTCTACCGATGACTGCCAAGACGTAACCTCTTAAGTTCAGTTTATACATACCTTTCCACTTACCAACTAATGTCGGTGTGAAAATCAGGGCAATGATCAGTGGAATATTTACTGCCCATGCAAATTGTCCAAACAAATTCTTATTTTTCAGTACCCATGTCATGTAATAAATGCCAGCTCCAATCATGGCACCATATAACTGCTGTAAAATATATGTTCCACAAATCATCATGTAATATTTGTTTTTAACAAGAAGCTTGAATGCCTGTACCATTCCGTACTTTTCATTATCATTCTTTACTTCTCCTTCATTAAGTTCTTCCTCCGGAAGTTCCTTAACAGAAAGTGCTGAAATCGTATTTACGACCAGACCAATGATTGCATAGATAATAGCAACCGTTCTCCATGCCGCAGCATCTCCACCACATTTATCTACAAATTCAACTGTAATCGCCTGAATCAGAAGACTTGTTGAAAATGCAAAAATAAAACGGTAAGATCCCATCTGTACACGCTCTTTGCTGTTCTTTGTAATCAGTGACGTAAGTGCTGAATAAGCAATATTGTTTGCTGTATAAAACACACCATTTAACAGTGTATAAGAAATAAAGAACCATGCATATTTAGCCGTTGTTCCAAAGCTGACTGGTACTGCAAAGCAGCAGACCAGCGTAATGGCACAACCAATGTATCCGTATAGCATCCAGGGTTTCGCTTTTCCCATTTTACTGTGTGTTTTGTCAATCATTGATCCAAAAAATATATCCGTAAAACCATCAAATAGTTTTGATACGGCAATCAGGGTACCCACGACACCTGCAGCAAGTCCTACCGAGTCCGTCAGATAGACCATCATAAAAGATGTCAAGAACGCATAGACTACATTACCTGCAACATCACCTGATCCGTATCCAATTTTGTTATACCATTTCAAATACTTTTTTTCTTCCATCGAATTTCTTTGCTCCTCATCTTCATCGCACTTAGAATCTCAATATGTCTAACCGTATGATGTCTAATTCTAATTTTTTCTCTGTTTTTGTCTGATTGCTCTGTATATCCGGACTTTACATTGCAATCAGACTATCCTTCTTTGTTTACGGGTTACATGAAACTTTATTATCCCTTTACATACGGTATCAGCGTAAACTGGAACCGGAATAATACATCATCAAATCGGTACTGATCTAATACAACTGGACCACAACTATTAGAACCAATGCCATTTAATGCGTAGTCAACACAGAATACTACACTATCTGATTCTATTAATTCATAATTATGCGTTTTCTTCTCAAGTTCTTCCTGTGTATAATAAGAAGCATTGAATGAAAATGCCTTTTCTGCGGATGCCACAATTCCATATCGGCTGTTGTTAAGCTCTACATATTCACAATCATAATGGCTTCCATTTTCCTGTGGACGGATATAGTCCTCATGTAAATCTCCTACATCTGCCCGGTATAAACCGTGGCTCGCAGCCTGATGTTTATCACAATAACTTTCCTGTGGTCCCATTCCAAAGTATCTTACAGCTGAAAGTTTTTTATCCAGGAACATCCTCACACCAAATCTCGGAAGATCCGGGAATTCATCGTCTTTTGTTACTGCAATATCTGCATCAATCTTTCCAGCAGCTTCTATTTTCCATGTAATCGTCACATCAAGAATCTTCTGTACTGTCTCTGCCACAACGGAAGCATGGCTTGTAATCTTCACACCATGTTTTCCCTGCACAACCTCTGTCGTATAGGCTCTTGTGTAAGCCTTATCATAGTGGGCTTTCTTCCATTCAGACTTGATGTACATATCGTTATCTGTTGGAGCTCTCCAAATATTTAATTCCATCGGATGGTTCAAGTATTCCCGCCCTGCGAATTTCATCTCTGTAAAGAGTGCAGTACGTTTGTCTATGGTATAAGCAAATTCACGCCCCTTGATATGAATCTGTGTATCATTTTCATTTACCTGTAATTCAGAGTCCACTACTGTTTTTGGTATCCATTTCTCTGCAAGTTTACATTTTGTATCCTCTTTACTTACCTCAATTTCATCAAATCCAAGAATATGGTCTTCATTCAACAGTGGCAATTCTTTTTTCAGATGGTAAATAAGTTTTAAATAACATTTCCCATTCTCTGGAACATTGATCTTCAGGTTTGTTTTTCCTTCCCCGTGTGGTGCCACAGAAAACTCCGGAAGTATGCCTTTGCTGATCACAAGACCATCCTGTGTCAGCTCATAACTAATCTTCACATAATCTTTCAAGTCATCAAAATCCATGTAGTTATGAAGCACCAGTTCTCCGCTTTCTTTGTCATAGGAAATAACCCTTGCCGGGCGATAAACATTCTTGTATTCCAAAAGTCCTGTATGTACCGTTCTGTCCGGATATACTAATCCATCCATACAGAAGTTGCCATCATGAATTTCTTCGCCATGGTCGCCCCCATAAGCATATATAGTCTTTCCATTCTCAGCAGTTCCATGAGCAATCGCATGGTCACACCATTCCCAGACAAAGCCGCCGCACATTTTATCATTATCCTGAATCATCTGGAAGTAATCTTCAAAATCTCCAGGTCCGTTTCCCATGCTGTGACAGTACTCTACCAAAAGGAAGGGTTTGCTTCCATCTTTATCCAGATATTCCTGAATTTCGGAAAGCGCCGGGTACATCCGGCTGTACACATCCAGATTGCTGTAATCATATGTTTCATCATAATTACGGTATCTTGCACTCTCATATTGTGTGATGCGGTCTGGATCAAAATTCTTTGTCCATTCCAGTGCTTTTTCAAAGTTGCAGCCATAAGCACTCTCATTTCCCATTGACCACATAACAATACAGAAACGGTTTTTGTCACGCTCCACCATGAGTTTTACGCGATCAACGATTGCTTCTTCCCATGCCGGATCATCTGCAATCATCTCATTCCATCGTTTGAACCGATTGTAATCGGTGTCTTCTTTTCTGTAGATCATAAATGGACCATGAGCTTCAATATCTGCTTCATCTATCACCATGAATCCATACTTGTCACACATTTCATAGAAAAATGGTGCGTTCGGATAGTGGCTG
>ERZ1026989.766-NODE-766-length-10833-cov-10.428837_pt1 | contig 10833 bp, 8 predicted proteins | sample MGYA00519250_ERZ1026989 | MGnify/ENA primary metagenome ERZ1026989 (study PRJEB26926, sample SAMN06164542) | human gut metagenome | biome: ENVO:00009003; feature: ENVO:2100002; material: ENVO:00002003 | host: Homo sapiens | place: USA | collected 2012 ... | reverse complement strand
GATTTCTGCCTGTCTCGTGGGCTCGGAGATGTGTATAAGAGACAGCTATTACATCACCAACCTTCAGGGGGATGTGATGAGTCTGGAACGTGCTGATGGCGGCAGCGGAGCAAGCTATGCTTACGATGCCTGGGGCAACATCCTTGCCATGTCCGGTACATTGGCGGAGCTGAACCCCCTGCGGTACCGCGGGTATGTCTATGATCAGGAAACTGGATTCTACTATCTGCAAAGCCGGTATTATGACCCCGCTGTCGGTAGATTTATTAGTGCAGATTCGTATGCAACTACTGGTCAAGGCATTTTGGGCTGCAATATGTTTGTGTATTGCCTTAATAGTCCTCTGCAACATATAGATATTGATGGACAAAGTGCGGCGCTTGTAGGGGAATTAGGTGGTGCAGCCATGTTACCATTGCTTGATGGTCCGCTGCCCTTTGGCGATGTGCTGTTTTCAATACTTGTTATATGTTCTTTAGGAAGATACCTGCGTGAAAAGAATGCTGCTGTGTCCAAAGTAACTGTAAACTCAATTGATTGGGGAAAAGGCGACCATAATCATATTCTCAAAGGGACGAATCGTAAACATGTTAAAGGATGGAAAAGATTCGGTATTGATCCTGACGGCGGCAATTCATGGCCAATGCTTTTACCAATTCTAAAGGAAGTAATTGAAAATGCGGATAAGACAGAATCCATGACCTTGTTAAATGGTAATACAATAATAAGATATTATAAGCTATATGAAGAAATTGGAGTGGAGGTTATGGTAAAAATATGGGTTTCTGCCGATGGATTAATCCAGCAATTATCTGACGCTATACCGTATATCCAATAATTATTTCTACATCAAAAGCAAGGAGAAGGCTCCCGGTAAGTGCTATTTGGGGCACGACTCTCCTAATTTATGGAGGATCCTTTGCGTCATCATGGATACATGTCCGGAAATAATCTCTATGAACGGAGTTGATATTTTTGGAAATTTCAAGAATTAGCTTTGATCCAATTATAGCAAAATTTGAGAGCAGAGAAGAATGGAGCGCTGCAGCCCGATTCGTATATGATAAGTGGATTCACGACCCCACCAATCTATGTGCGCTTGTGGCAGCTGGAACGCAAATGTGGTACACGCTGCTCATCATTGATGAAGCAAAGTCAAATCCATTTCTACAGACCCCCAGTGTAGAACTGCCTCGTTCCGATGATATAATGGTATGGCTGATGGAAGTAACGCAATACGGATTGGATCATTTTTCTGCATGTGCCTGCTTCAACGCTTTCTTTGGCTATATGATTAAAGTTATGCCATATTTCTTTATTAATTATCATGGTGATTATAATGGTTGGTATGATAAGGGCATTGAAATGATGAAAAGCGCTTATCAGCTTGCGCCTCAGGATTTGCTTGCGAAAGCAATGTACTATGAAGCGATGGAAGATGATACAGAATACCAAAACGTGTGTGGACAAATTTGGAGAGCTCTCACGCCCGAGGAATGGGGAAACAGCTTGGTTCAGCAGTATTTTTTCCGAATTCTGAATGGCGACCAATTTTATCCCGACGCATACGAATTACCATAAAGTATTTACTTTTGCGTCTTACTGATAATCATCCTTGCGATCATCGAATTGGGCGCAAATAATAGACACTATCATTCGCAATTTGGCGGCAAAAAAGCTAATAATCTTGGCCCGTTTAATCCTACAGTTAACCAATTTCCTTTTAGCAAATATCAGGTCTATAATTACCAGATGATTATGAGTAGATTTTCAACTGGATCTTTATCGTCAATATAGGTTTCCTGATGCGCAAGTAGCAAACAACAGAGGGCTGCGACCTTAATATGGAAGCAGCCCTCCAATTACGTATTCTCTATGATACATTACCAAAGCTATCCAAAGGAGGCATTCCAAATGCGGAGCGAATTGTTGCAAGGCATTGCCAATATAATTGGCAACTATCGGTCGGGAGAATTACCCCGGTCATTAGACAAAGACCATGTTGACAAATGGGCTCGTCAGTTCAGCAAGGAAAGCCAAGAAATCATTTTGACCGAGACCCTCCATGTTCTGAAAAATTGGTATTTCACAAACGACAAGGTTGACGAAGTAGTTGATCGCTTTATCGAATTTTTCAGGGAGAAATATGCGCTGGCCTCAACAAATGATGTAATAGCCAGCACGGCATTCCTCTCTATGCCTACGACGCTTGGGGCAACATCCTTGCCATGTCCGGTACATTGGCGGAGCTGAACCCCCTGCGGTACCGCGGATACGTCTACGACCAGGAGACTGGGTTCTATTATCTCAATAGCAGGTATTATGACCCGGCGGTGGGTAGGTTTATCAATCCTGATGCAGCAATTGGCCAAGTCGGAAATATTAAGGGAAACAATATGTTTACGTATGCCCTTAATAATCCGGTTATGTATTCAGATCTTACCGGCAATTGGCCAAAGTTAAGTACCGTTTTAGCAGGAGTTGCTGCTGTAGCTGCAACTGTTGCTGTTGCTGCGGCGGTTGTGGCTACCTGTGGAGCTGCAATTCCGGCAGTTGCTGCTGGTGGAAGTCTTGCGCTTGGATTATCTGCTGGATCGGCCGCTTCTGCCATTGCAACGACCGCATTGGCTGTGGCTGGGGCGACAGCAATTGCAAGTGCAACCAGTTATGCCCTAGAAAGAATAGCGGCGGATTCCAGCAAGAGAGACAACTCTGTTTACGTTTTGGTGGACGAAGGTGGAACCGTTCAATACGTCGGACGGAAAAAATGTTGATAGGCGGCGTGAGGCCCACAGTCAAAATCCAGCTCGCAGCGGCCTACGCATGGATGTAATTGCTTCGGGATTGAATCACTCTGAGTCCAGAGCCCTTGAACAAGCTGGCATGGCATATTATCATACAATCAACACAGTTGACAAAATGAACAACCAAATTAATAGCATTGCCCCACAATATTGGGGGGTATACAAAGAGTTAGCAAAGGGCGTGCTGGACTACGGATGGAATCAGATGACAAATGAAATTTTATATTGGACCAATAACTAACATGGAGGGATTCGACAATGGGCACATGGGGACATAGGCTGTACGACAATGATACTTCCCTGGATGTAAAGGATCAGTTTGAGGAAGAACTCCACCGTGGGAAAACCGTGGAAGATATTACACAGCTAATGATAAACGACTACGAATGCAACCTGGACATTCCTTATGAAGCGTTTCTCTTCTGGGGTGCCCTTGCGGATACCCAGTGGAACTGGGGGATGCTGCTTCCCCAGGTTCAGCAGCAGGCGCTGCACTGGATACAGGAATTGCAGGAGAATGGTGTCGGTCTGTCGGCAGAGCAGCAGAAAGTGCTGGATGACCTCCGCGCAAAACTTCTGTCTCCCCAGCCTCCAGTTCGGAAGCCACGCAAGAGAAGATTATATCAGTGCAAATGGCAAATCGGAGATGTGTTTGCTTTCCAAATGGAAGGAGAAGAAGCAAAGAAGCGAAATCTTTACGGCCGGTTCTTCTTAATCCAGAAGGTATCTGAAGGCACTTGGTATCCAGGCCATATCATTCCCATTGCGGATTTGGAAGCACGGCTCAATGAAATGGAGGTCTGGTCTCTGCTCGGCCTGTGGCTGCAAGCCACTATCGTAAAGCTCACCATGAACGCGCTGAACATCTGCATCTTCATCATCGTGTACGGGCGCATGATAGAAATCTATCTTGTGACCTCCATTGCCCCGATCCCTATGGCGACGGCAATGAACCGGGAATGGGGACAGATGGGGCAGAACTATCTCAGAAGCCTGTTTGCCCTCGGCTTTCAGGGCTTCCTTATTATCATCTGTGTTGCCATCTACGCCGTTCTGGTACAGAACATGATCGTGGATACGAATATTTCCACGGCCATCTGGAGCTGTATGGGCTATACGGTGCTTTTGTGCTTCACACTTTTTAAGACCGGTTCTCTTGCCAAGAGCCTGTTCAACAGCCACTGACGGAGGTGATTGCAAGTGGCCTATGTACCCGTCCCAAAGGACTTGAACGCCGTAAAGACCAAAGTCCTCTTCAACTTGACCAAGCGGCAGCTCGTTTGCTTCGGCAGCGGCGCAGCGGTGGGCGTGCCGCTGTTCTTTCTGCTCCGGCAGAGCCTTTCCAACAGCGCAGCGGCGATCTGCATGATCGTGGTCATGCTGCCGTTCTTTCTTTTCGCCTTGTACGAGAAAAACGGCCTGCCGCTGGAGAAGATCATCAAAAATATTGTTCAGGTCTGTTTCATCCGCCCCAAGGTGCGGCCTTATGAGACAGACAATTTTTATGCCGTATTGCAGCGGCAGGACATTCTGGATAAGGAGGTTTACCGCATTGTCTCAGGAAAAAACAAAGTTAAGCCGCGCCGACAGAAAGCAGATTGAAGCTGCCATTGCCAAAGCGAAGAATACGGACAAACGGCATAAATCGGCGCAGGATTCCATTCCGTTTCAGCGGATGTTCCCGGACGGCATCTGCCGGGTGACAGATAACTATTACAGCAAAACGGTGCAGTTTCAGGACATCAATTATCAGCTCAACCAGAACGAGGACAAGACCGCGATCTTCGATTCGTGGTGCGACTTCCTCAATTATTTTGACAGCTCCATCCATTTTCAGCTCTCTTTCGTAAACCTCGCCGCTAACAAGGACAGCTACGCGCAGACCATTGCTATCCCGCCGCGAGAGGATGCGTTCAACCAGCTCCGCACAGAGTACACAAAGATGCTGCAAACGCAGCTTGCCCGCGGCAATAATGGTCTGGTCAAAACCAAGTTCATTACCTTCGGCGTAGAGGCGGACAATCTGAAAACCGCGAAACCCCGGCTGGAGCGCATTGAGATCGACATCCTCAATAACTTCAAGCGGCTTGGTGTGCAGGCGGAACCGCTGAACGGGCATGACCGGCTCAAGCTGATGCACGATGTCCTTCACATGGATGAACAGGAGCCGTTCCGGTTCTCGTGGGACTGGCTTGCCCCCTCCGGCCTCTCCGTTAAGGACTTCATTGCACCCAGCTCTTTTGAGTTCCGAACCGGCAGCAGCTTTGCCGTTGGAAAGAAATACGGCCGCGCATGCTGGATGCTGACGGCAAGGCCATCATGGAAGAAAAGGAAATTAAGATTCCGATGTACAACCATCAATCGCACAGCATCCGGCCTGATTACGGATATCGACCGGAACTATAAGGCGCTGATAAAGGAGCGCGGACTGGATAAGGAGTCGGAGAGCCTTGCTGCCGAACCCGTGCAGGAGATCACGGTGCAGGAGCCAGAACCGGTCAGCGCACCGGACAACGCCTGCATCCCTGACCCCGCCATCTCTGTTGAGAGCATGAACGCCTACGGCTACACCGATGCCAATATGCTGCCGCTGACAAAGGAGCGTGCGCTGGAGCTTATGGAGCGTGACGTGACCGTGTATATGCTCCACACGGACAACACCGAGGCCATGGCGTTTGATGCCGATGAAATCCGCAGCTTTGACGGAATCTTCGGCGTGGAAGCTTCCGAATGGGAGACGGTCAAAGACCGCTTCGTGCCGCAGGACTACGAGAAAGCGTTCCTTGATAACCCCGGCGACAGCTTTGCTATCTATCAGCTTCGGGATAATGATGACACGGCGCGGCTCCGCTATATGAACTCCGAGTATCTGGAGAAGAAAGGGCTTTCCGTCCAAAAGGAGAATTACGCCGCCGTCTATGCGGGCGACCTTGACCGCGGGGGCGATACGCAGGACAGATTGAATGAGCTGTACGAGACCTTCAATATCCGCCGCCCGGAGGATTTTCGCGGTCACAGTCTGTCCGTCAGCGACATCGTAGCGCTGAAGCAGAACGGCGTGGTATCCTGTCATTACGTCGATTCCTGGGGCTTCAAGGAGCTGCCGGGCTTTCTCAAGCCGGAAAACTATCTAAAAAACGCGGAGATGGCCATGGAGGATGATTACGGTATGATCGACGGTATCATCAACAATGGCCCGCGCAAAACAGTCGCGGAGCTGGAGGAACAGTCTAAGACCGGCACGCCCATTTCTCTTCTGGAGCTGGCACAGGCCGTTCAGCGTGAAGACGAGGAAAAGCACCGCGCCCAGCAGCCGGTGCGCAGAGAAAAATCCGGCGAAAAGCCCTCCATCCTTGCGAAGCTGAAAACGCCGTCCGTAGCCGACACCAAATCTGTGAAGAGCGCCCCGAAACGGAGCGCGGAAAGGGAGCTGTGACATGAGCAACTTTACATTTGACGAGATCAACCTGATGTGCATCTACAATACCGGCACCCGCGCCGGTCTGATGCAGGCGCTGACCGACATGCGCGGACAGTTGGAACCCGATGAAGCCGAGCTGCTGGAGCTGACCGACAGTGCTCTTCGCAAGCTGGGCCGCATCACCGATGAGCAGTTTGCGGAGCTGGAGCTAGTGCCGGACTTTGACTGAACAGCAAATGCAGAGAGACGGTTCCATTCGGAGCCGTCTCTCTGCTGGCTCCATCGGTGTTGCAGCGAACCTAAAGGAAAATGCAAGGATTCAGGCAGCAAAATATTGGACATTTTTTCGCATCTTTCAAAATCCCCTTGCGTTCGTACTTGACCGTTGTTATAATATACTTGCAAAACTCCCGCGGAGTTTCGCTGGTATGAAGATACAACTCCGTGGAAATGCTACCTGTACGGAGGTGTTTGTATGGCAATCGTAAGCGATGAGCAGGTCATCAAGGTGTTGCGGCAGTATAATCCCTGGTGGCGCAATCCGCTGGCAATCAAAGAGGAAAACAAGCCACAGAAAAGGCTTGCCTATTACGAAGCATTGAGAATGATTTCGCACAAAACGATTCGGCGGTTTGCCGTTTTATCCGGCGCAAGGCGTGTCGGCAAGACGACGATCATGTATCAGATGATGAACAGCCTGATCGACGAGGGCGTAAACCCCAAAAATATCCTGTATGTATCCTTCGACAATCCGATTGTAAAGCTCGTCAATGTGGAGACAGTCCTTTCTATCTACGAATCCCTTTATCCCATAGAGGGAACAAGGTATATCTTCCTCGATGAAATTCAATATACGGAGCATTGGGAACTCTGGATGAAGGTCATCTACGACAGCCGGAAGGACATACGGCTTACAGCGACCGGCTCGGCCAGCCCGATATTGGAAAAAGGCTCGACCGACAGCGGGACGGGGCGATGGAGCATCCTGAAGATACCCACCATGTCGTTTTATGAGTATTGTCGTCTGCTGCAAATTGAAGAGCCGATTCTCCCGGACAATTTGCGGCTCACAAGGCTCGTAAAAATGAGCAAAGCGGAGCTTGGCGATTTGATGGATCGGTTTGTGCCGCTGGAAGGTCATTTCAACCGCTACCTTATGATCGGTGGCTTTCCTGAGCTTGTATTATCCGACGATGATATGTATGCACAGCGGATGCTGCGGGAAGATGTGGTGGATAAGGTTATCAAGCGTGATGTTCTGACACTTTTTAATATCCGAAGCCCGCTTCTGATGGAAAAACTGTTTTTGTATCTCTGTATGAACTCAACGGAAATTTTCAGCGTTACCACGGCGGCAAAGGAATTGGAAAATACCTCTGCCGCTACAATAGACAGCTATATCGAGGCGCTTGAAATGTCTAACCTGATTTATCTGTCGAAGCCGATGGATGTGGGCAGCAAGGGTGCTTTGAAGGGCAAGCCGAAGATATACATTGCCGACGCCGCCATACGCAACGCCGTTCTAATGATAGACGACGTTCTTTCGGATGAGCGAGAGCTTGGGGCGATGGTGGAAACGACGGTATATAAGCATATCGTATCCTTCTATCAGGGCAGCACGGCGCAGCTCGGCTACTTCAGAAAGGCAAAGGATAATCAGAAAGAGGTCGATGTGGTCATTGAGCTGCCCCGTGAAAAGATTCTCTGTGAGGTAAAATACCGCAACAACTCCCATATACCTGCCACAGATGCCATCGTCGAACTCTGCAAGGATGAAAGTGCAAAGGTCACAAGCGCATTTCTTATCACGAAACAGTTGGATGATTTCGGCATTGCAAAGCACGAAACCCATGTGCCGATTTTGCGAGTGCCTGCCATTGCATTTCTGTATCTGCTGGGGAAAGCGGAGGCCGACGGACAAAACGGAAAAATGTAACACCTATGGCACAATGCCCGCTTGTCACAACAGGCGGGCGTTCTTCTGTCAGCTTGATTGACGAGTGGCAGTCGCTGCACTTGAAATTTTGTGCTTATAGCGGCAAGCTTCACGCGGAAACATATTAAGAGCCTGTCATCTCTCATACATAGAGTGCCCAATTCCGGGTGCTCTAATTTTTTACCCGAAGGAGGTAGCCCTATGCCGAGTAAATATCAGGAATACAGGCAGATGGCAGACACAGCGGAGCGGCAGCTCACAAGCAGCTACAAAAGCTGGACGCAGTTCCTGCGCACAGCCGCGCGGCTCTACAAGTATCCTTATAACGAACAGGTCATGATCCACGCCCAGAGGCCGGATGCAACCGCCTGCGCCGAGTACGATTTCTGGAACAAAAAGATGGGGCGCTTTGTCCGGCGCGGCTCCACCGGCATTGCCCTTATAGACACAAGCGGCCAGAAGCCGCAGCTGCGATACGTCTTTGACGTGGCCGACACCGGCGAACGGGAACACTCGCGCCCCGTGCATCTCTGGCAGTTCCGCGCAGAGCATGAGGATGCCATCGCTGCCACGCTGGAGCGAAGCTACGATGTGTCCGGCAGCAATGGCATTGTCGAGCAGATGGAGTCAGCGGCTGCCCAGCTTGTAAAGGAATACTGGGTGGATAACAAGCGGGACATCCTCTACAACATTGACGATTCCTATCTTGATGGGTATGATGAGTTCAACACCGAGGTACAGTTCCGAAACGCTGCAAAAGCCAGCATCACCTATATGCTCATGAGCCGATGCGGATTGGAGCCGGAAGCCTACATGGAACCGGAAGATTTTATGCCCGTGTTCGACTTCAACACACCGGCTGCGGTTGCGGCGCTGGGCACGGCGGTCAGCGAGATCAGCCAGCAGGTACTCAGACAGATAGAAGTTGCCATCCGAAATTATGAGCGCGAAAGGAGCCAAAAAAATGACCGAATTGACTTACATGAAGAACGGAGATTACCGGATTCCCGACCTGAAGCTGAGCGAGGAGCCGGGGAGCAAGCCCCTGGGCAAGTACGGGATGCTGCGGAAGACGTACCTTCAGGAGCATCGTCCCATCCTCTGGAACCAGATGATCCTGTCCGAGACGCTGTTCCCGCACCTGCGGGAGATCGACGAGACGGCGCACCGGAGGCTGGAACAGATGATGCCGGTGCTGATGCAGTCGGCGGGCGTGACGGAAGCGCTGAAAGCCAGCGACCCATTGACGTGGGTGGGGCTGATGAACAGCTGCAAGGCACGGGCGGAAGAGACCATTCTGAACGAGCTGGTGTACAACTGACCAATGACGCGCCGGAAGCAGAACCGGCGCAGCCCACAGCGGCATATCAGATGAGCCTGTTTCCTACGGAAGCGGAACAAATTGCATATATCGACACAGCGGAGAGCGCCAATGATGCGCCCTCCGCTATTTCTGCGTTCATTTCGCAGGACGATATTGACCACATTCTGCGCACGGGCGGCAATGCGGATGAAGCACGCATGAAAATTGCCGCTGAGTTCTCCAAGCAAAAGCCCATAGCGGATCGCGCGGCATTTCTCAAAAATCTCTACTATGGCGGCAATGGTCTGATTACGGAAAACGGCAGGTTTTCCGCATGGTATGGCGACGACGGTATCCACATCGCAAAGGGAGATGCCGCACAGCACCTCCGCTCTGCCCAGCTCATCCGTTGGACGGATGCAGCAGAGCGCATTGATGAGCTTCTGGACAGCGGCACATTTGCCACCAACCTTGAAGTTACGGAAGCCCCTCGCTATGAGCGGCTGAGTATCGCCGTGGCGGTCTGGAACCTTTATCACGATTTTTCGGACGAGGCAAAGTCGCTGGGGTACCTGTCCTGCCTGGGCAATATCCACAGCACCAACTTCCCGGAGGAAACGGAGCGTCTGACGGATGATCTGCTGAATCCGGAGTTCCGGGAGCAGTTTCTGACAGAGTACAAAATATTCCTCGATGCCTACCGGGAGAACCGGGAGCTTTTACGATTCCATTTCCACCGCCCGCAGGCGCTTCTTACACGCATGGAAGATCTGTCATTGCCGCGCAAGGAGTATCACTCCGATATGGCGGCGGTTCCGGAGACCGGCAGATTTATCACTGGAGATGAAATTGCGGCTTCTCTTGCAAATGGAAGCGGCTTTGAAGGCGGGAAAGCCCGCATCTATGAATTTTTCCAGACGCCGCATACGCCCAAGGAGAGTGCCGATTTTCTGAAAAAGGAGTACGGCATCGGCGGGCGTACCCACGCCGTATCCAGAGAAAGCGGTAGCTATGAAGATCACGGCAGCAAGGGCATCACGCTGAGAAAAGCGGGCTGCGCGGATGTTCAGATGAATTGGAGCAAGGTCGCTTCGCGCATTTCTGAGTTGATCCGGCTGAACCGCTATCTTACGCCGGATGAGCAGGCAGCCTATGACAAGGCAATGGAGCAGGATGCCCTGCGGAACGCAGTTTATAACGACTATAACGATGTAAAAGCGGCGTATCCCGATGAAATCGTATCGGTCATTGCGGGCCTCCTTTGCTTTGGCAGGTGCAGGCCGGGCGGCATTTTCTTTTCCAGCTTGTTTCGCGGCCTCGGCCATCTGCTCCTTGATCGGGGCAGGCCGTACCGCCTGGGCCCGTGCAA
>ERZ1026989.762-NODE-762-length-10847-cov-10.514640_pt1 | contig 10847 bp, 10 predicted proteins | sample MGYA00519250_ERZ1026989 | MGnify/ENA primary metagenome ERZ1026989 (study PRJEB26926, sample SAMN06164542) | human gut metagenome | biome: ENVO:00009003; feature: ENVO:2100002; material: ENVO:00002003 | host: Homo sapiens | place: USA | collected 2012 ... | reverse complement strand
TTCCAGCAGGTGCGGATGCAGCTTCCCGGTCAGCAGCATCGAGTTGTACAGCACCGGGCGATTCTCCATCAGGTACATCCGGCGTATCCGTCCGTACCGGCCCAGCGGCTTTTGCGGCTGGCTCAAGGTTAGGTTCGGGAGCTGGTAATCCCCGATGGTCGAGTAGGTCACGTTCCTGTTCTTCATATTCATGCTGGCTCCTTTCTACATTGCGGCGGCGAATGGTCGTTTTGACGGTGCGTTCGATATTCCGCAGCACATCCCGGCTGCAATCGCTGACCGCCGTACCCAGTGCATAGACAGCATCCAGGGTCGAAAAATCGTAAATTGCCTGAAAATCGTCCCGGTCAAAATAACCCTCTGGTTCAAAACCGCACCGTTCCAAAATGGTGTACATGATGCTGATTGCAGCGGCACTCTTGAACTGGAGTTCCAGTCCGGCTTCATCATAATCCATAAGGAACGTCCCGTCAACGATGGCGAGAATGTCTGTGCTGTTGTTGTCCCAGTAGGATTCTGCCAGCTTTCCGGCAATGTCTGCAATCTGCTGACTAAGCCGTTCATGGTGAATGCCGTATTCTCGTGCCAGCATTTCCGATACCGGCTGGAACAGGTCATCGTTGAGCTGCCACACCTCCGGGTCACGGGAATTGCGCCGAACCCCGGTATCGCTTACATCAAAGACATAATGCAGCCGAGGGACACTGCTGGACTGGTCGAGCAGGGCGATACCCTTAGACCCTCTGCGCACATAGCGGTTCATCCGATTGTTCCAGATGTCAAAACCCGCGCAGGCAGTCGCATCAGGACGCTGGGCATAGATCATCAGCTGGTCGGCAAAGCTGTACTTGTACAACCGGGATGCCGTAGTCAGGTAGTCCGTCCAGTGTTCCCAATACCGCGTCAGCCCGTTTGCCGTGCGTTGGGCAAGGGCGAGATATTCTTCGGTTTTGTTTGGCATTGCGTTCCTCCTTCCGATTTTAGGGTAAAGAAAAAAGCGAGCAACCAGATAGGTCACTCGCTATGGATTCCATGTAAAGTTGTTTTAGTGTTTTGCAGCAATCTTTTCAGCCATTTCCAGCAGATTATCAAATGTCTGCTGTTCTTCGGGCTTTTCAATCAGCTTAGCCAGAAGCACACGGAAAATATCGGTGCTGTCATGCCCGGTCGCTGCGGCAATCTGGTCGATGAGGTCATGCAGCTTTTTGACAGCGGCATCGGAGGGCTTGGATTTTGCAAGAAGATCGGTCAGATAGCTGATAAACGGGTAGGTAGAATCATCGTTGATGATCTCGTTGGTCTCGTTCACAATCTTCTGGTTATCTTCAGGGGACATCTCTCCCTTTTCATCCCACAGGTCACGGGAAGATGTACGGCCCTTCAAGAAGGTAGCAAAAAGCAGTCGGTCGATGGGGGAGCGGCGTTCGTTGTCCATTGGCTTTCCTCGCTTTCTGTTTTGAGTCTGAAACGATAAAGTAGCTTTAGTATAGCATGAATTCAACTGTGCTATCAAGACCACACTTTTTAGGGTTTGTAACTTTTTTGTATGGATGCCGCCCACGGGCGGCAAAAATCAGTCCATCGGAAATTCGATCTCTGCAAACTGCTCATCGGTCATCAGCTTCAGCTTCTCGACCACACCCTCAGACAACTCCCGGAGAGCGGTCTCGTCCGGCATCAGGTAGCACTGCATAAGCCGCAGTTCCTGGATCAACCCCAGCCGTGAGCCGGTGTTGTAGAGCAGCATCAGCATCAATTCCTCGCCGTTAAAGTTCATGGGCATCCCTCACTTTCTTACATCCAAAAGGGTTGCATTCCGGGGCATCACACTTTTCTTTTGCACCCGCCAGTTCCGCCAGCTTTTCTAACGTAGAAGGACGATTGGACAGCCCCAGTTCCTCGGCTTCGGCAACTTTGTCCATGATGAGGTCATAGTCCTTCAGCACACGCCGCCCCTTTTCCATGTGATGCGCTTCGAGGATTTCTTCGCGCACCTCCTGAATCGTCAGCTCCGGTTCATCAAGCTGCCCGCCATCCATCACGGAAAAATCGCTGTGATAGAGGGTATAATCCCATCCATCCTCACAACTCTGGATGGCAAGATAACCCTTTCCGCCAAGTTCCCATGCGCCTTGCTCGTCCTGCGTCTGGATTTCAGGATAGGCGGTCGAACCGCTGCGCTCCATCATCTCGCCAAACTGACAGATGTGATAGACATTTCCGTACTCTCCCATGTCAAAATGGTAGTCATCCAGATGTTCCACACGCGCCGTGTAGCTGCTGCCATCGGAGCGGTCAACCTGCACTACACCATGATTCGGCACACGATAGAGGTCATCGTAGTGGCTGTTGATAAGGCGAACATCATCTCTGGAAATTGTAGGGTCATCCCAGATGCGCCGCCTGCGGACACCAGACTGCGGAATGGTATCGAGGTGCTGCAAGCTGACCTCCTGAATTGCCTTGCGGTCATCACTGGAAAGTTCAAACAGATACCAATTACGGGCGGCAGAAATCGCGTTTCTTCCGTCAGGAGGAAGATTCTGCTTGGAGATTTGTCCGCTTTCCAGCGGCTCACCGGTGGCGCAGTCGTAGGTGGCAAAGCCGACACCTGCGCCATTTTCCCGCAAATGCAGGAACCTGTCCCCATTGATGAGATAGAGGGCTTCCGTTTTCTGCTCCATCAGCGGCCACCCTCAAATTCCAGATTGAACTTGCTGCGGCCATCAGCTTCGGTGGACAGCAGGACGGTAGCGTTATAGGTCTTGCCCTTGGCACTCTTGCAGTCCTTCAGGCGCACTCGACCATCCCGCAGCAGCTTGTCCGCAACATGGGAATCCAGCCGCTTTCCCAGACGCTTGAAGAATGCGTTATCCTTCCACAGCACGAAACGGCAGGGCTTGTTGTCGCAGAACCAGCCCTTTTCACGCTCGACTACATTTGCACCACAGTTCGGGCAGACACCAATCACTTTATTTTTCATAAGCGTATTTGCTCCTTTCACGGCCTCGGTGGTGTTCACCAGCGAGGAGATCATATCTTTGATTTCGACCATAAATTCTTCCGGCTCCATCTCGCCACGCTCAATGCGCAGCAGTTTCGTTTCCCAGTCGGCGGTCATCTCGGCTGACTGGATTTCTTCGGGCATCACGGTGATAAAGGCTTTGCCCTTTTCGGTGGGGAGCAGCACTTTCGTCTTTTTCTCGCCCTTGCGTTCCAGAAAGCCTTTCTGCACCAGCTTTTCGATGGTTGCGGCTCTGGTTGCCGGCGTGCCGATGCCCTGACGTTCCACACCCTCCGGCATACTATCCGCACTGGCCGTTTCCATTGAGTGCAGCAGGGTGTCCTCGGTGAAATGTTTCGGCGGTGAGGTGTGGCCTTCCTTTAACTCGGCACTGAGGATGGCACATTCGCTTTCTTCCATAGCCGGTAGTGTGGTAAATTCCTGCTTTCGGCTCAGAATGTCCGCCAGCACTTTACGCTCCACAGCTTTCCAGCCTTCTTCCAAAATCTCTTTGCCCTTGGCAGTAAATTCCTCGCCAGCGCATTCGGTGGTGAGCGTCGTTTCCAGATAACGATAGGGTTTGCTGACCGCCATCAGCGTCCGTGCAATGATGAGTTTCAGAACATTTCGTTCACCTGTGGGCAGGGCATCCAGATCGGCTTGCAGCATACTTCGGGTCGGCAGGATAGCGTGGTGGTCTGTGACCTTATCCCGGTTGACTGTGCGCCGCGTCCGGGGAACAGCGAAATCCGCTGTATCTGCGGCAATGCCGAGAAATTCTTCCAGTTCATCCGTAAGTCCTGCCAGCATTTCCTCATCGTCATCGGTGATATAGCAGCTATCAGTGCGCGGATAAGTGGTAAGTTTCTTCTCATAAAGGCTCTGCACATAGTTCAGTGTCTGCTGTGCGCTGTACCCCAGCAGACGGTTTGCATCTCGCTGGAGCGTTGTCAGGTCATAGAGCAGGGGCGGGTTTTCGGACTTTTCCTTGCGGGCCACTTTCTGAATCGTGGAAATCATCTCCTTTCGGCACTCCGCAAGCAAATTTTCAGCCGCATCTTTTTCAGAAATGCGGCGGCTGGATGCTGTGCATCCGCTGGTCAGTTCCAGTTCTACGGTGTAGAACTTCTGCGGCACAAAGGCGGCGATTGCAGCCTCCCGAACTACTGTCATAGCCAGAACCGGGGTCATAACACGCCCAACAGCAAGCGGCTGACCGTACAGACACGAAAAAAGCCGGGAACAGTTAATGCCGACCATCCAGTCGGCACGTTCCCGGCAAAGTGCAGCCTGATACAAGGCATCATATTCAGTTGACGGTTTCAGGTTCGCAAAGCCCTCCCGGATTGCAGAATCTTCCATGCTGGAAAGCCACAGGCGAGAAAAGAGCTTTTTGCACCCGGTCTGCTGGTAGACAAGCCGGAAAATCAGTTCTCCTTCGCGCCCCGCGTCCGTCGCGCAGACAATGCTTTCAACGTCTGGGCGGTGCATCAGGTCTTGCAGGATGCCGAACTGCTTCTTTGTGGATGCAGACACAAGGTACTGCCACTTCTGCGGCAGGATAGGCAGGTCAGCAACGCTCCACTTGATATACCGCTCACCGTAGGCATTCGGCGGCGCAAGTTCCACCAGATGCCCAATACACCAGCTGACAAGATAGCCGTTACCCTCAAGATAACCGTCACTGCGGTTGGTTGCGCCAAGGACTTTTGCATAGGACATAGCGACAGATGGTTTTTCCGCTATAACAAGTTTATGTCCAGTAGTAGGAAATGAAAAGTTTTGTTCGTCTTTTTCTGAAATCATAGAATTATCCTTTCTGTAACTTCACATAATCCCCCGGATTGCCTCCGGGGGATTATGCAGGTTACGGTGTTGTTAGTTCTTTGCAAATGAATTTAGCCAAGTCATCAGAGCATCGTCATCCGTCCAGGTTGGATATTGGAGTTGCTTATTGAGTGGGCTGGCCTTTTCCAATGCTTGCCGTTTCAATGTGTTGTCCGCCCTGGCATAAATCTCTGTCGTTGTAATGTCACTGTGCCCCAGCAAATCCCTAATGTATATCAAATTCACATTCGCTTGGAGAAGGTGCATCGCTTTGGAATGTCTGAGACAATGTGGAGTAACGGTTTCAGGAATCAGTGCAGGAGATTCGGTACGGGCCATATCAGCATACTTCTTTAATATGTAGGCAATTCCGGCACGGGTAAATCTGTCACCGCTTCTGTTGCAAAATAGAGGGTGCTCATGGGGTGCCTGTTCCAACTTGTAGGCTGACATATATGCCCGTAACAGCTTTTCAGGACCAGATAATAACGGAACAATTCGTGTTTTTCGACCCTTGCCCGTCAGCTTCACAGTTGCGGGAGAGATAAACCGAACATCTCCAATCGTTAGATCAACAATTTCCTGCACTCTAGCCCCTGAGTCGTATAACAAGCTCAATAAGGCAGCGTCTCTCTGGCCGGCCTTTGTTCTCAAATCCGGTTGAGCTAACAATACCTTAATGCCTTCGACTGACAGGTAATTCAGATGTCCTTCCGGTGCTTTCATGGTTTTCATAGCCAATATGTCCTGACACTGTGCAGCAACTTCAGGCATTTCATATTGGAGGTATCTGAAAAAAGCATGGATAGCCCCAATCCGCTGGTTACAGGTTGAAACGCTGTTTTTGCGGCAGGTCTTAAGCCATTGGATAAATTCTTCAAAAAATGCTCTTGTCAAATCGCTGACAGAAAGATTATTTGAGGAAATCTTTTTTTCGTCCTTTGCAAAAAGCAGAATCAGCTTAAAAGTGTCCTTGTAAGAAACAATGGTGTTCTGGCTTACATTTCGTTGGCCGGGAAGATAGACAGATAGAAATCTTGACAAATGGTACGCAAAGTCTTTTTTCACTTTTTTACTCATAATCTATCACCTCAACCTCCGGAAAGGCCTGTCCAGTCAGAGCTTCCATTGCTTCAATCACATCAGGAAATGCTTCCGCTGTCAGTTTCAAATACCACTGTGTAGAGGGCACACCGGTATGACCCACATATTTTGAGAGGATCGGTAGCATGGTCATAAGATCCACTTTTTCACGAGCCCAGGAATTGAGCCTGTGGCAAATGAATGTATGTCGAATATCATGCACCCTTGGCCCCAGCTTCTGTCCACGGTAAGAAATACCGGCAAACCACAACAATTCTCGGAAATGCTTTTCAATATTGCTTACTGTGTAGTGGGTTCCATCCTTCTTGAAAAAGAATGGATAACTGTCAGGGTGTCCTTCATGAACAGCATGGATATATGCCTGACAACGCTGGTTCAAGGATTCTGACATAGGCACAAACCGCTCAGTATCATTTTTTGCATGAAGGACGTGAATTAGCGATTTATTCGTATCCACATCAGAAAGCTTCAGATTCAACAGTTCTGAAATACGGAAACCGCACCCATACAGCATTCTGTACATCAGAGGAAATGCCAAATGCTTATAAGGGGAACAAGGCGAAAACTCCATGGCATCAGCAGCGGCAAATATTCTTTTGACTTCATCATGGGTAAAAACATGTGCTTTGAACTGAGAGCGACTTGGCCTATGCACATAAGAAATATAACTGTCATAGCCCTGTGCAGTAAGGAACACCGCAAATTGCTGTAAATACAAAATTCGGTTGCTCCAATAGACATCGCTTTCATTTGGCTGCTTTTCTCCCCATGCGTCTACAATCTCTTTTGTCAAATTGTAATTGTTTACAGGGAAGTTTATTGAGAAGGAATCGAATTTTCTCAGCATCCAATATCCAGCAATATATTGGCAGCCAACGGCCCGCTTCTGTTCAACAAATTCCGTTAGCATAGGGGCAAATGGGCCACTGAAAGGTTTATAGGTTCGACTCATAACTCCACCTCCAAAGCACAAAGTCTGAGCTGGCTGATATTGATTCGCAGATACACTTCTGTACTGGATATATCCGCATGACCCAGCGTTTGTGAAATAACTGGAAGTGGAACACCTTTTTCGAGCATTGTGGTCGCCAAGCTATGTCTAAAACAGTGCATACCGATTCGTTTATTAGCAGGTGTCTCAATCCCGGCCTTGCGCATTTGCTTGACAAGAAGACTTCTCAGATCTGCGTATTGGCCATAGGGAGGATTGTGCTGAATGAAAACGTATTTACTATCTGAGACAGGTCTTCCATTTTTCAGATAATCAATGATTGCCCAGCCAACATCATCCGGCATAGGAAGGGATAGGAATTTCTTCGTTTTCTGTTGTGAAAAAGATATGACTTTTTCCTTCCAGTTAATGAAGCCAAATTCAAGTGCCTTAATGTCTGAGGACCGTAATCCCAGCCTTGCAGCAAGAAGAAAAATTGCATAATTCCGCTTGCCAAGAGGGTTATCCCGGTCAAATGATGCCAGTATACGCTCAACTTCTGCTTCCGTAAATATGGCAGGTATTTTCTGCTGACGACTGTTTTTTACAAATGGAACACAAGCAGACAAATCTTCCGAATGATAGCCGAACTGAAAAGCGAATGTGCAAAGTCTCCGCAGCATCCGTAGATTCTCTGAAACATAAGTCGTTGAATACGGGGCCAGATATTTCACAAAGTCATTGAGCGTATCCCTTTGCACCAAACTAAAGGTTTTGGCACCCTTGTCCGTCAAAAAAACGTTCAGCCGAAACAGACGAGAACGTAGGCTTTTCAGAGAACTTTCTGCCAATCCACGTCGTGCCTCGCTATCCATGAATGCAGTTAAAAGTTCTTGGTATCCTTCACTGAACTCAGCAAGATGCTTTCCTTTGGGGAAACCAGTAACAACGCCATAATTGATATAGTTCGTCAAAAGTGCAAGGGCACGGTTGGCGCGGTACATTGTATATTCCAGATCCATACGCAAGCCATATTCTGTCCGAAGAAAGTCACCGCGGAAATATTCGTCGAATTGAGTAATTGGAACGGTGGACGCATATTTTGTTAACGACATCCAAACCTTTTCCAAGTCCATAATGCTTGCTGGACTGTAGCCCTTTTTCTGCATTATGCTTTTCAGTTCAGAAATCAGCGGCCCCAGTTCTGCTGTTGAAACCATTGCTTTTTCTTCCATAATCATTCCTTCTTTCTTAAGTGAGTGGCTGAATAATTGCCACATCCACTCTACCAAAAGGAAATATATTATGTGAAGTTAATTCTCAAAAAATAAAAGAAAGTGAGGTGAATGAGACGATTTCGTCTCATAATGTATGACTAAACATAAGCTGGTTTATGTGAAGCTTCACATAAACCAGCTGATAAGACAATAAGCATTCCTCCCAAGATTCAAAATCTATGTAGGTTTAACAAGTTGATTGTATTTATAATCATTTGCCGCATTGACAAAATTCACTAAAAAGAGTATACTATTTAACAATTCAACTATATAAAATGCGCACAAAGGGGTGACTGAACGTGAAAATCTCTCAATTTACTATCGCAACTGAACAGGATGATGATAGAAATAATTTTTTGCTGTATAATACTCACACAACCGCATTTGTTGTTTTGCGCAAAGACATCTATATGCAAATATTTGTAAATCGAGATTTTTCCGATACTCAATGCTGTGACCAGCTCAAGAAGATGGGCTTTTTAGTTGATGATGATTTTGACGAACTGTTGGCTCTTGAAAAGTTGAGAATCAAGGGAATGGATGATCCGGTTCAGAATGTTACGATTCTCACGACAACCGAATGCAATGCACGGTGCTACTATTGTTTTGAACACGGAATCAGACAATATCCTATGACTCGAGAAATCGCAGATGCAACTGTAAAGTATATAAAGAAAAATTATCCTGAAAAACAACTAGCGATAAATTGGTTCGGTGGCGAACCTCTGCTCAATTTTGAGATAATAAAATATATAACAGCGCAGCTAAAGGAAAGTGGATATGAGATTATATCCCATATAACAACCAATGGCTCCTTGTTGACAAAGGAAATGATAGATTATCTCCAGCGTGAATATTCCGATCTTTCCTTCCAAATCACTATCGATGAAATTGGTGCCAAGTATGGCGAAGTTAAACGCTATATTGACATAGCTAAGGAGAAGGCATACGGTAGGGTAGTACAAAATATCACACAGTTGCTCGACAGACATATTACGACTAATGTTAGGCTTAATTTTGCTCCGAGTAAAATCGAGAGAGCAAAAGAAATCTATGTTGAACTGAAAAAAGCATTTGAGGGACATGATATGTCTTCTCTGTATATGTATTTTGCTCCACTGACCTTAGATAATGATAACGAAATTATCAGTGACTTTCACGGACATATTGAACATCCATTTTTACAAGCTGTAAAAACTCAGTTCGATGAAGGCTTTCCTTTGTATAAGCCGAGATATGACGAAACCGTTGGAATGGTTGGTGCTTTTGGACTCATGCCAAATGCTTTTTCTTGCGGAATGACAACAAAAAATAGAATCTGTATTGATGCTGATGGAACTTTATACAAATGTCATCGGCTCTCGGGAAGAAAACAGTATGCTTGCGGAACGGTTTTTGATGGCATAGATACGAATAACGATTACTATAAAATTTTCAGAAATCCTATCATAGAAGATGAAGAATGCAAAAAATGTAGCATTCTCCCAATTTGTCAGGGGGGGTGTAAATCCCAGAGGATTCTATACGGAAATAAACAGAAATGCCACAGGATAAAGCAAATCCAAGGAAAGCTTGTCAATCTCTATTATAAAGAGGTCTGCAAGAAATAATAGAAAGGAGGAATTATCATGACCATTGTTCGCGAAGGTTTTTCGGAAGAAATGCTGGAAATCGTCTTTGAACATGTAGAGTCTGGCTCGTGCACTACATGCTGCGACACTTGTTCGACTGATTAAAAACAATCTGTAGAGTTGTTGTCTAAATAACTCAAAAATGAGATGGACTTTCATTGAGAATGGTCTATCTCATTTTTTATTTGTATTCGTGTAAGTTTAAACGGCTTTTTTCTTATCGCTCCAAGGACACGATTCCTGATATGGAGCTTCATGTTAAACTCGGTATTCCCAAAGAACGTGGTCTGTATCAATGCGGCAAAAACGACTTGTTCGCTGTTGTAATCGCTTTCCGATACCTTTTGTCGAAGCAGGAATTTCTGGAGTTTAAGCGGGTATTAACTGCGCAGGTTGACAATTTTCTGAAATCCACCACGCATATTTCAGAAGAAGAATTGCTCTGTGCAATGGGTTTCCCTGCAAATTGGAAGAAGATCAGCCTTTATTGAATTTGACTATGTACGGCGGCAAACGCCGCCTTGAAATCAGATGGGTTCGGTGTCCTGCTCGTCCGGGGCTTCGTCCTCGTCCGGCACATCGGTCGGAATATCGAAATCGCCCTTGTCCTCGGTGTAATCTGCATCAGGGTCAAGGGCTTCTTTCTCAGCTTTTTTCTTCTGCATCTGCTGGCGATAGAAATAGAAGCCGCCGCCCGCAGCTAGTGCAATCAGGGCAACTACGCCCAGAAATGCGCCTGCGTACTTCGTGACATTGTTTTCTTTGGGCGGTTCAGCGGTTGCTGCTTCCTCTGCGGCTTTCTTGGCTTCTTCCTCGGCTTTCAGCCTGTCCAGCTCTGCCTGTGCCGCCGCTTCTTTCTCCGCAGTGTAGGCATCCGCAGCTTCTTCCTCCATCAGTGCCAACAGGTCGGCTTCGTCTACCAGATTCATAAAGTGGACGGTCTGCTGTCCTTTGGCGTTCCGGTCGATCACCAGATAAAACGTCGCACCCGATTTCGACACCAGCGTGATGAACTGCTGCCCGGACCCATCCGAATAATTGGTGTGGTAATCGTCCACCAGTGTCAGATTGCC
>ERZ1026989.740-NODE-740-length-10937-cov-4.808767_pt1 | contig 10937 bp, 9 predicted proteins | sample MGYA00519250_ERZ1026989 | MGnify/ENA primary metagenome ERZ1026989 (study PRJEB26926, sample SAMN06164542) | human gut metagenome | biome: ENVO:00009003; feature: ENVO:2100002; material: ENVO:00002003 | host: Homo sapiens | place: USA | collected 2012 ... | reverse complement strand
CTCGTGGGCTCGGAGATGTGTATAAGAGACAGCCCCACACTGTCAGAACGGCAGCGCATTTCGCAGTAACTGCTATTTAACCCAACCAGCAGGAGCATGATGGAAAATACCCCTTTCCGTCATGCTCCATTTTTTACTCAATTCCGAGAATTCCACTAATCCGCTCTTTCGAAAGCCCCGCGCCGATTACAATCAGCACTTCCTGGCTCTCCGGCACTGCCTGGAATGTCATCTGTTCCCGCGTCGCATTGATTTCGCTCCACACAGTTTCGCCCGTCTTTACAATTCCCTTGATCCGGAATACATTGCCGCATGATGGATCCGCAAAGATTGCTTCTGCTGCCTTTTTCAGCGCTTCTTCCGTAATCTTCGGCTCCAGAAAGCAGAGCGAATCAAATGTCTGCTGCTCGCCGAAATCCAGCTTCCGGTAATCCTCCGAACGGTAACTGCATTCGGAGAGCATTTTGAAATCATCCTCTGTCAGATCATCCCAGTTTTTCTGTAAAATTTCTGCATCAGAAAACTGTCTTCTGCAGCCTGCCTGCTCGAGCGTGCGGTTCAGATGGGCAATCGTTTCTTCTTTCTTTTCCTCCGAAACATTCTGTACTTTGCTCAGCACGATTTTACCAGCGTTCGCCGCCTCGGAAGCCAGCAGATACTCTTCTTCCTCCGACAGCTTCTCATCGAGCCCGGCATCCAGAATCGTGATGACGCTTCCCGCCTCATACCAGCGGTTCAGCGGCTCGTCGTACAGCGTGTCAAAGAACTCATCCACATCGTAAATCCCCGACGGTTCCACGAGAATGCGGTCGTAGCCGCTCATGCCCATCGAGATCAGTTTCGTGCGGAACCGTCTGCGGTGTGTCTCTTTGTCGCATCCGCCGGAAATCATCTCCAGCTCGCACTGATCGCCGCGCAGTTCCTGCAGAAGCAGCATATCCACATTGACTGCCCCAAAATCATTCTCCAGGATGCCGATGTTCTTTCCCTGCGCCATCAGATACTTTGCGTACTGTTTCAAAAAAGTCGTCTTCCCTGAGCCAAGGAAGCCTGTAATCAGATCAATTTTAATCATTTCTGCTGTCCTTTCTGCTGTCTTTTTCCGTCTGCAGCCTGCGGAGCTTCGAACACTCTATTTTCGTCTGCGCTCTTTGCCGGTAAATGTATCGATGTCTATGCGCCATACGGCAACGCGCTCCACCATCTCCGGCAGAAAAGCGATCTTCGCCTCCGGTGCGATATGCGCCATGATTTTTCCCAGGCCTTTCTTCTTTGCCTCCGGATCTGTCACCTCCGTGATGGTTCCGTTTCCCATGATACTGCGGTACGCATAGGAATACGCACACGTATAGTCACCTGTAATCACTTCATGGTTGTAATCCATCTCCACCGCCACGCGCGGATCCGCTGCAAATGCAGCCGCCTTCCGCCCTTCTTTTGCCCCATGCAGGTACAGACAGACGTGAAGAGTTCCATCTTCTTCCCGGACAGCATATCCATAATTCATCGGCACGATAAACATGCCTTCCTCATCCATCGCCCCGATCCGCACAACCTCGCAGCTTTCCAGAATTTTTCTTAAAATTTTAGGATCTGTAATCTCCCGCTTTTTTAAACGCATTTCACGCATCGCAATCACACCTCTCTTATTCGCAGCTATTTATGATATGGCTCCCCGCAGTTAATGCGATAGCTCCGGTAAATCTGTTCCAGCAGAATAACCCGCATCAACTGATGCGGAAATGTCATTTTCGAAAAACTGAGCGCATAGTTCGAACGCTTCAGAACTTCCTCGCCAAGCCCTAAGGAACCGCCGATCGCAAAAATAATATGGCTCGTTCCCTGCACGCCGAGCGTATCTATTTTCTGGGCCAGCTCCTCGGATGTGAGCTGTTTTCCCTTAATTTCCAATGTAATCAGATAAGCGTCATCCCGGATATATTTGAGAAGGCGCTCTGCTTCTTTATTTTTGATATTCGTCTCTACGGTTTCACTCGCGTTGTCCGGCGTTTTTTCATCCGCCACCTCGATAATTTCCAGCTTTGCATAGCGGCTGAGGCGCTTCGAATACTCGGCGATCGCATCCCGCAGATATTTCTCTTTGATTTTTCCTACTGTTAATATCGTAATTTTCATTCTGTAATCTTAAAACCCTTTCGGATATCTGTCAAAAACACCAAAAGCCATATAGATCACTTTTTGTCCGCGTCTATATGGCTTTTAGTTTAGAAAAGCAATGCCTTATGCATTTTTGCTTTTGATATACTCATCAATTCCTTTAGCTCCGGCTTTTCCGGCACCCATAGCAAGGATAACGGTTGCTGCACCTGTTACAGCGTCACCGCCGGCGTAAACGGCTTCTTTGCTGGTCTTTCCGGTTTCTTCCTCAGCTACGATACATTTTCTTCTGTTGACATCCAGACCGTAGGTGGTGGAAGAAATCAGCGGGTTCGGGGAAGTGCCAAGAGACATGATAACTTCGTCTACTTCAATTTCGAACTCAGATCCTGGAATCTCAACCGGTCTTCTTCTTCCGGAAGCGTCCGGCTCGCCAAGTTCCATACGGATGCAGCGGATACCGGTTACCCAGTCTTTGTCGTCGGTCAGAATTTCTACCGGGTTGGTCAGAAGGTCGAAGATGATACCTTCCTCTTTTGCATGATGAACTTCCTCTGCACGGGCCGGAAGCTCTGCCTCAGAACGACGGTAAATAACGTGTACCTCTGCGCCGAGACGAAGTGCGGTTCTTGCAGCGTCCATAGCTACGTTGCCGCCGCCGACTACAGCAACTTTCTTGCCGTGTGCGATCGGGGTATCGTAATCATCGCGGAATGCTTTCATCAGGTTGTTTCTGGTCAGGAACTCGTTTGCGGAGAATACGCCGTTTGCGTTCTCACCCGGGATTCCCATGAACATCGGAAGGCCTGCGCCGGAACCGATGAAGACTGCTTCAAATCCTTCATCTTTTAACAGCTCGTCGATGGTAACGGATTTTCCGATGATAACGTTGGTCTCAATTTTAACACCGAGAGATTTTACGTTCTCGATTTCAGCGGCAACTACTTTGTCTTTCGGAAGACGGAACTCCGGAATACCGTAGCTTAATACACCGCCGGCTTTGTGAAGTGCCTCGAAGATGGTTACATCGTAGCCAAGTTTTGCAAGGTCTCCTGCGCAGGTAAGACCTGCAGGGCCGGAACCGATAACCGCGATCTTGTGGCCGTTTTTCTCTGCTGCCGGAACCGGTTTGATACCGTTTTCTTTTGCCCAGTCAGCAACGAAACGCTCCAGTTTACCGATGGAAACAGCGTCGCCTTTGATTCCGCGGACACATTTGCCCTCGCACTGGCTCTCCTGCGGACATACACGGCCGCAGACTGCCGGGAGTGCACTGGACTCACCGATAATTTTGTATGCTTCCTCGAAGTTTCCTTCTTTTACCTGTGCAATGAATGCCGGAATGTTGATATTAACCGGGCATCCTGTGATACATTTTGCATTTTTACAGCCCAGGCAGCGCTGTGCTTCTTCTACTGCTTCGTCTTTGTTGTATCCAAGACATACCTCGTCAAAATTTGTGGCACGTACCTTCGGCTCCTGCTCACGTACCGGTACTCTGTTTAATCCCTTTGCCATTATTTGTCACCTCCGCACTGGCCGCATCCACCGTGATGGGTTGCGCCTTCCTGGTATCTTAAGAGAGCTCTTCCCTCTTCTGTCTTGTACATCTGCTGACGTTTCATAGCCAGGTCGAAGTCTACCAGATGACCGTCAAACTCCGGTCCGTCTACGCAGGCAAATTTTACTTCATTGCCTACCATTAGACGACAGGCACCGCACATACCGGTTCCGTCTACCATGATCGGGTTCATGCTGACAACGGTCGGGATGTTCAGTTCTTTTGTCAGAAGACATACGAATTTCATCATGATCATCGGTCCGATGGCAACACAGACATCATACTGTTTGCCCTGGTTCTGTACAAGGTCGCGGAGTACATCGGTACCCATACCTTTTCTTACGTAAGAACCATCGTCTGTGGTTATGTACAGATTGCTGACAGCAGACATTTCTTTCTCGAGAATAACGAGATCTTTTGTCTTTGCTCCGACAATGGCGTCAGCAGTGATTCCATGCTCATGCAGCCATTTTAACTGTGGGTAAACCGGTGCAGTTCCAACACCACCGGCTACGAATACGATCCGTTTTTTCTTCAGTTCTTCGATATCTTCGCTGCAGAACTCAGACGGCTGTCCCAGAGGTCCTACGAAATCCATGAAAGCATCTCCCGCTTTGAGCTCTTTCATTTTTTTGGTAGATTCTCCGATCGGCATGAATACGATGGTGATAGTTCCTGCTTCTCTGTCGTAATCACAAATGGTCAGAGGAATTCTTTCTCCTTCTTCATCTGCCTTGACAATAACAAACTGTCCAGGGAGGCAGTGCTGTGCTACTCGCGGTGCTTCTACTACCATACGGTAGATGTTATTCGCGAGCATTTCCGCTTCTTGAATCTTGTACATAATATCCTCCTAATCTTGTTAGAAATATTTTAACAAAAGCACGACTTGGATTTTCGCGCATTTTATGTTAATACTTTATCACGTTTCCGGTTATTTGTAAACAACGGACAACGTCTTTTCCCATCATCAGTGTTCCTCCAGATAATTTTCGAACTGTTCCATGGACATCAGAACTTTTCTCGGCTTGGTTCCTTCCTCCGGTCCTACGACACCGGCATCCGCGAGCTGGTCCATGATTCTGGCCGCGCGGTTGAAACCGATTTTCAGCACTCTCTGGAGCATGCCGATCGATGCCTTATCTTTTTCGATGATAAATTTTCCGGCTTCCACGAAGTAATTATCGCGGTTATCTCCGCCGCCTGCGGCAGAACCGCCATCCAGGCTTACGGTGTGAATCCGTTTTTCGATATCCGGATCATAAGCGTTCTCGCCGTAGTGATCTTTTAAGTAGGCAACGACATCGCTGACCTCTTTATCCGAAACAAAGGATCCCTGCAGACGGGCCGGTTTCTGGTAATCCTGCGGCTTGTAGAGCATATCGCCTTTTCCAAGCAGTTTTTCCGCACCTCCCATGTCGAGGATCGTACGGGAATCTACGCTGGAAGAAACCGAGAATGCAATACGGGACGGCATATTTGCCTTGATAAGACCAGTGATGACATTGACGGAAGGTCTCTGTGTTGCAATAATCAGATGGATGCCGGCCGCACGGGCAAGCTGTGCCAGACGGCAGATCGCATCCTCCACTTCTCCCGGCGCAACCATCATCAGGTCGGCAAGCTCGTCCACGATAATGACGATCTGCGGCAGTTTTTCCGGTTTTTTGCCGTTTTCATCCGGCGGCAGCTCGGCAACTTTCGCATTGTAGCCTTTCATATCGCGCACGTTGAATTCCGCAAATTTGTTATAACGGTCTGTCATCTCCGCAACCGCCCAGTTCAGAGCTCCGGAAGCCTTTTTCGGGTCTGTGACAACAGGGATAAAAAGGTGCGGAATGCCGTTATAAACAGAAAGCTCAACGACCTTCGGGTCGATCATGATCAGTTTGACGTCTTCCGGTTTTGCCTTATAAATAATACTCATAATCAGCGTGTTGATGCAGACCGATTTACCGGAACCGGTCGCACCGGCGATCAGAAGATGAGGCATTTTCGCGATATCCGCGATGACTGGCTGACCGGCGATGTCTTTTCCGACAGCAAAGGCCAGATTCGAAGAAAAGTTCTTAAACTCCGGTGTTTCAAGAAGATCACGCAGCATCACGGCCGTGTTCGTCTTATTGGGAACCTCGATTCCGACTGCGGATTTTCCCGGGATCGGTGCCTCAATGCGGACATCTGCTGCTGCAAGACTCAGCTTGATATCGTCGGTCAATCCGACAATCCGGCTTACTTTCACGCCCTGTTCCGGCATCAGCTCATACCGTGTGACGGTCGGTCCGCAGCTTACGTTATTGACTGTAACTTTGACACCGAAGCTGTCCAGCGTCTCCTCCAGTTTCCGCGCTACTTCCCGCAGATGCGCATCGGAATCGCCCATGGCACCGCGCGTCCCTTTTTTCAGAAGATTCATCGGCGGTGTTTTGTACTCCGGCCGCTTTTCCTCTGCTTTTTTCCCGATTTCCTGACGAATGCCGTCTACATCCGCCTCGATCTCTTCATAGGAAGACCGCGGATTTCTCGTATGATCCGCAGACGTTTTCTCTTTTTTCGCCTCTTCTGCAGCTTGCCGTGTCATCTCCGGTTCTGTCTTTTCCGGCTCTTCAGCCGGCACAGAACCACGGTGAATCGAAAGCTCCGGCATCTCCATCTGATGGGTATCGTCGTTTTCGTTTAAATCAGCCTTCGATTCCACATGAGAAAGAAGGCGGGATTTCTTTTTCTTCCCGGCTTTTTTCGGTTCCTCCACTGGCTCAAGAATCAGCTCTTTTCCTTCCTCTTCCTCCATCGCAGCTTGGCGCGCCAGACGCTCCTGGCGGCGCTCCTCCGCCATCCGGCGGTGGTCATTCGTCTTTTCATGGATCGGCGCGAGAATCGGCTTCTGCGTCATCACGATCACGGAAATCACGATGGCGATCACAATAATCACCCACGCGCCGATCTGGCCGAATCCCATGCCGAGAATTTTCACGACAGACCCTCCTAAGATTCCTCCGCCGAGATGATCGTAGGCGCTGTCAAAATAGTAATCCAGAAATGTCGTATCTCTCGTATAGCCGGACGTCAGAAGCTGCATAAAAGCGCAGAAAAAGACGAAGCAGCTGATCGCTCCCCCGGTTTTCCGCACAATTAAAAAGTTCTGTCTGTTTGCTATGTAAAATGCTGTTCCAAAGAAGATCAGAACCGGTGCTGCCCACTCTGTCACGCCGAAAAGGCCGAAAAAGAAGTCGCAGACAGCCTGTCCGATCACGCCGCCCATACCGAAATTACTGAGCATCAGCAGAATCGAAACAGCAAGCACGGAAAGCAGAATAATTTCTGCGCGCACTCCCTCGTCCATCGGCTCACGGACTGTGTTTTTCCTTGTGCCGGAGGTACGTTTTGCGGTACTGCTCTTTTTCGCCGTTGTTTTTCTGGCCGTTGTTTGGGTCTGTTTCTTTTTTGCTGTTCCGGAAGCAGAAGTTTTTTTCTTTGTCTTCCCGCTTCCCTTTGTTGTATTTGCCATGCAGAACTTCTCCCCTTTCTCGTATTACAGCAGAAAATATCCTGCAATGGAGAATGTCCCGACAAGAAGACAGTACAAAGCAAAATATTTCAGTTTCCGTTTTTTCACCACACGCATCAGAATGCGGATCGTAAAGTAACCGGCAAGTGCCGCCATGAAAACGCCGACCAGATATACCGGATGAAAAACAATTTTATTTTTTCCCATGGTCGCAATTTCAACGATCGTTGCCCCGATAATCGCCGGAACACTCACAATCAGAGAGTATTTCACAGCGTACGAACGGGCCATGCCGCCGATCACACACGCAGAAATAGTCGAACCAAGACGGGAAAGACCCGGAATCGTGGAAAAGCCTTGGAAGAATCCGGCAATCAGTGCATCTTTCGGCTTCAAATTTTTCTGCGTTTTTTCTCCCTCCGGAAGCATATCTGCCACTACAAGCAGAATCGCCGTCAGATACAGACCAACGCCAGGTGCCAGCAGATTCGAGGAGGTCAGTGTGACAAGACTCTGAATCATGCCGCCGATTACAGCAGTCGGGATGGTGGTCAGAATCAGCAGGAAAGCAAGCATACGGTAGTTGCTGCCGAGTACCTTCCGGTACTGCTTTCTCTCCTGATGCTGACTGGAAAAGTGTTCCTTTAAATTATGAAACAGATCGATTATGATTCCGCACAGCGCGAGGAAGAGACGTTTCCATTCCTTCGAAAATGTGAGCAGAATTGCAATCATGGAGCCAAAGTGCAAAAGCACATTGAAAAACACCGTCTGCGTATCTTCGATCTTCATAAAGTGACGGAAGATAATCAGATGTGCGGAGCTGCTGATCGGCAGGAATTCCGTGACTCCCTGGATCAGGCCCAGAAATAAAGCTTCTATTACTGTCATTTTTTTATCCTGTTCCCTTATTTTTCTCTTTTGTGAAAGTCCGGACAAAACTTCCGTTCGAATTTTCACAGCGAACTCATTCTAACACAAAATCCCCTGAAACACAAGCCGCGCCGTGAAGTCAATTTTCTGTCCCTGCTGCCTTTTTCATCAGCTCATTCAGCTTTTCGAGCGCGCGGGCAATGCCGCCGACCTCGTCGATCAGGCCTTCTTCCACTGCCTGCGGGCCGTCCAGCATTGTTCCGACATCCTTGACCAGCATTTTCGTATCGAGCATCAGCTCCTCGAGCCGTTCCTTGGTGATTTTAGAATGGGCCGATACAAAACCTGTGATCCGATCCTGCGTCTTTTCCATATTACGGTACGTCTGTGCAACACCGATGAACATGCCGTTTGTACGCACCGGGTGAATGACCATGGTGGCACTCGGCACGATCAGCGAATAGTCTGCTGCAACGGCGAGCGGGACACCGATCGAATGACCGCCCCCTAAAACGAGCGATACCGCAGGCTTTCGCATGGACGCAATCATCTCTGCAATTGCAAGACCGGCCTCCACATCTCCGCCTACGGTATTCAGGAGAATCAGAAGACCATCAATACTTTTGTCCTCCTCGGCACGGGCAAGAGCAGGGAGAATGTGCTCATAGCGCGTCGCTTTCGTGCGCTCGCCGAGTGATTCATGCCCCTCCACCTCGCCGATGATGGACAGCAGATAAATGTTGGTCTTCAGTTCTACAATATTTTCTTTTTCTGTCTGGTTTTTCTGTGATTCTGCCATACGGATTTCCTCTTTTCTGCTATTTCAAAATAGCTTCATCAGTATGCGCAGATTCTTATGATTCTATGTAATTTCCAGTGAAATTACTCGTCCAGGTTAGTGTATACGTACTGTACGTCGTCGTCGTCATCCAGCAGATCCAGGGTACGGTTCAGGTCTTTTAATGCCTGCGGATCGGTCAGCTCTACGTAGGTCTGTGGGATCATGGTAACGTCTGCCTCTGCCATGGCGATGCCGTCTTTCTCCAGAGCCTCACGTACTGCGGAGAAGTCATCCGGATCGGTGATGATTTCGTAGCTGTCCTCTTCGTCTGCGAAGTCTTCTGCGCCTGCATCCAGAGCAAGCATCATCAGATCGTCAGCATCCATTTCGCACTCTTCTTTGTCGATGATGATCTGGCCTTTTTTGTCGAACATGTAGGATACGCATCCCGGTGTTCCAACGCTTCCGTTTCCTTTGGTGAAAGCGCTTCTTACGTTTGCTGCGGTACGGTTCTTGTTGTCGGTCAGAGTCTCTACGATGATCGCGATACCATTCGGGCCATAACCTTCGTAGGTGATACGCTCGTAGTTGTCTGCGTTTGCATCTCCGGCAGCTTTTTTAATACCGCGGTCGATGGTATCGTTCGGCATGTTGTTTGCTTTTGCTTTTGCGATAACGTCACGCAGCTTGCTGTTGTTTGCCGGATCCGGTCCGCCCTCTTTGACAGCGATTACGATCTCACGGCCGATGATGGTAAAGATTTTACCTTTTTTTGCGTCGTTTTTTTCTTTCTTATGCTTAATATTGGCAAATTTTGAATGTCCTGACATACCTCTTTTGTCTCCTTTATTTAAAGTATTGCTTTTCTGTAAAAAGGTTTCCCCGAAAAACGGCAGAAGCCCATATAATATAGAATATAGCACGATCTTTCTCATTCGTCAACCGTGAACCGCGCCAAAAATACCCCTTATGTAGACAGATCCAGGCTGATTTTCAGTGCTTCGTTCACAAGGGCCAGCTGTTCCGGCGTCAGATGACAGATTTTATCTTTCAGCCTTCTCTTATCGATCGTCCGAAGCTGTTCCAGTAAAATAACAGAATCCCGTACAATCCCATAGGCGGACGCTTCGATCTCAATGTGTGTCGGCAGCTTCGCCTTATTCATCCTCGATGTAATCGCCGCACAGATCACCGTCGGACTGTGCCGGTTGCCGATGTCATTCTGAATGATCAGCACCGGACGGACACCGCCCTGCTCACTTCCCACAACGGGCCGCAGGTCGGCATAATATACATCGCCACGCTTGATTACCACTTGTGCTCACTCTCCGATTCTTTCCGTTTTGCTTTCCCATACGATAACGATCCGGCATTTTACGCCTTTTAAAATCGTTTCCATGTATTTAATATTGCCTGTTTTTCCGGAGGTATTCACAAATTTCATCCGGCACTTCAAAAAAGTCCGCCCGGAGTCCTTTTGGGAACCCGTGATTCTGATCTGCTTTGCTCAGATTGACTGCAATCCTCTGATAATCTCGGATGCTGTTACATAGGAAGCACTGCTTTTTTCTTCCGCAGCCTCTCCCGCCTTTCCATGCGCATATGCCGCCAGTGCCGCTGTTTTGGCAAGGCTGATTTTTTTCTCATTTTTTTCACACTGACGTTTTGCTGCAAAGGCGCCTGTGATTCCCGCGAGCACATCGCCGCTTCCCGCCGTCGCAAGCGCACTGCTTCCGCTTGTGTTTATGTAATACTGCTCACGCCCTTCCTCTGCTGTCACGGTTACGGAATCCTTTCGTACACAGCAGGCCTGGTATTTTTCGGCTGCCTTTCCGGCGCTTCCTGCCGGGTCACGCTGGCATTCTGCAATGGTCATGTGCAGCAGCCGTGCAAGCTCTCCTACATGAGGCGTTAAAATTTTTTCTGCTCGGCAGCCCGAAAGAATCTCTGCATCTTCTGCAATCAGGTTCAGCGCATCTGCATCCAGAACAAGAGGAACTTCTGTGTGCTGCACCGTAAAAACGAGCAGTTCTTTTGCCGTCCGGCTTTTGGAAAGTCCCGGTCCCGCAACAACAGCGTCCTGTCTCTTATACACA
>ERZ1026989.720-NODE-720-length-11040-cov-8.583250_pt1 | contig 11040 bp, 7 predicted proteins | sample MGYA00519250_ERZ1026989 | MGnify/ENA primary metagenome ERZ1026989 (study PRJEB26926, sample SAMN06164542) | human gut metagenome | biome: ENVO:00009003; feature: ENVO:2100002; material: ENVO:00002003 | host: Homo sapiens | place: USA | collected 2012 ... | reverse complement strand
CGCAGCCGCCGGAGCGGTGCTTAAGCCGTCAGGCGGGAATTGTGCGGTGTTGCCTAAGATTTATGCCCGTCCGGGGCGTCGGGGACGCCGCCCCTACAACAAATTTGTTGGTTCGTTATACATTCTTAATGAAAAATCGGATTAGCCCCCGGCGGGGTCGGGTGACCCCGCCCCTACCGAGAGTTTACAGGTTTGTAACGCGATTTAAAACGATTTGTAGGGAACGGTCTTGACCGTTCCGGGTGTTTTCCTTATTTCCCTTTTGTTGGAATATTGTCCATGGGTTTCGGAACGGTCAAGACCGTTCCCTACAGAGCAAAAATACATAGAAAGCAACACATGACAACAGGCAGCAGCCCACAAAATAGGGCCGCTGCCTGTTGTTTTTATTTTTTATATTATAATTATATATTATAAAGTTTCTTCGGTTCCTTCTTTTCAAAGAAGGAACAAAAACTCCCGTAAAACACTCACGCACCCGGCAGCAGGGCAACGGCATCGCGCAGGATGGTGAGAGGGTCCTCGCCGCGCAGGACATGCAGGCTGATGTAGGGGCGGCCTACGGCGTTGTAGATCACGCGGTGCGGCATGGCATCCATCATGGCCCCCATCTGCGCCGGGGTTACAACATCGGTGTACAAAATCAGATTGTCGTTGCGCTGCACGATCTCCACAATGCCTGCGCGGGCGGCTGTCACGCGCACCAGGCTGATGTCCACCAACCCCTGCACACTGCGCGGCGGGTCGCCGTAACGGTCAATCAACTCATCCAGTACATCCGTGGCATCGTCACGGGTGGTGATGGCCGCAATCTTCTTGTAGGCTTCGATCCGCCCGGCGGCATCGGGAATGTAGCTTTCCGGCAGATAGGCATCCACCGTAATGTCAACAAGGCAATCACTCTTGTCCGGCGCAGCAGGCTCGCCGCGGGCGGCTGCAATGGCCTGGTTCAGCATTTTTACATACAGCTCGTAACCAACCGCTTCCATGTGGCCGTGCTGGCTGTGGCCCAGCAGGTTGCCCGCGCCGCGGATCTGTAAATCGCGCATCGCAATGCGGAACCCGGAACCAAAAGAGGTAAACTCCCGGATGGCTGAAAGCCGCTTGGAGGCAATTTCCGTCAACACTTTGTCGCGCTGGAAGGTGAAATAGGCATACGCCTTGCGGTTGGAGCGCCCCACACGGCCGCGAATCTGGTACAGCTGTGAAAGCCCCATGCGGTCCGCATTCTCAATAATCAGGGTGTTGCAGTTGCGCACATCCACGCCGGTTTCAATCAGGGTGGTGCAGACCAGCACGTCGATCTCGTTGTCCAACAGCTGCTGCCAAACCGAGGAAATCTGCTCCTCCGTCATTTTGCCGTGGGCGATGCCGACCCGCGCACCCGGCACCAGCTTTTGCACCTTGGCGGCGCACTGCTCAATGGTTTCGACTCGATTGTACAGGTAATACACCTGCCCGCCGCGGGCCAGCTCACGCCGGATGGCTTCGGCAATAATGGCATCGTCATATTCCAGCACATAGGTCTCAATGGGCTGGCGCTCAAAGGGCGGCTGTTCAATGGTGCTCATGTCCCGGATGCCGGACAGTGCCATGTTCAGCGTGCGGGGGATCGGCGTGGCCGAAAGGGTCAGCATGTCCACTCCGATAAAGTTCTCTTTCAGCTTTTCCTTGTGTTTTACGCCAAAGCGCTGCTCCTCGTCAATGATGACAAGGCCCAGGTCTTTGAACTTTACATCGTCCGAAAGCAGGCGGTGGGTGCCCACCACAATGTCCACTGTGCCGTCTTTCAGGCCGCGGATGGTCTCTTTCTGCTCTTTGGCGCTGCGGTAACGGCTGAGCAGCCCGATGCGGATGGGAAAGGCCTCCATGCGGGCGATGGCCGTGTTGAAATGCTGCCATGCCAGAATGGTGGTGGGGGCCAGGATGGCGCACTGCTTGCCGCCCATCACGCATTTGAACGCGGCGCGCAGGGCAACCTCAGTCTTGCCCACGCCGACATCGCCGCACAGTAGGCGGTCCATCGGCCAGGGCTGCTCCATATCATGTTTGATCTCCGCCGCGCTGGAAAGCTGGTCCGGCGTTTCATCATAGGCAAAGCGCTGCTCAAAATCTCCCTGCCAGGTATCATCTGGCGGGAAGGCATGACCGTGCGCCCTTTTGCGGCGGGCGTACAGCTCAATCAGTTCCTTGGCCATCTGCTCGGTAGCGGCGCGCACCTTCTTGCGGGTCTTGGTCCACTCGGCCCCGCCCAGGCGGCTGAGCTTGACATTCTCCGAATCCCCCGGCGCGGTGTAGCGGGAAAGCAGATCCAGCTGGGTGACGGGAACATACAGCACATCTTTTTTATCGTACTCAATGCGCAGGTAGTCTTTGGTAACGCCCTGAACCGCCATTCGCTGGATGCCCGCATACCGGCCAATACCGTGGTTCTGGTGCACCACCAGATCGCCCGGCGTGATCTCGGTCAGGCTGTTCAGGGCATCCTTAGCTTTTTTGCGCTTTTTCTTCTGGGAGCTGGTCTCGCCAAAGGCACGGCCTGTCAGCAAAGCATACTTGGCAAACGGAAATTCGCACCCAGCGGAAAGGTGCCCCGCCAGAACCTGCACCAGCCCGGCAGCGGGGGCTGCTGCAGCATCGGTGGTAACCAGAATGCCTTTATCGCGCAGGTCACGTGCCAGACCGGCTGCGGCACGGTCGGTGCCGGCCAGCAGGGTAACGGTATAACCGGCATCGCACAGCGGTTTCAAATCCTCCAGCAGCCCGGCGACTTCGCCATTCCAGGCAGGCAGGGTGTGAGCCGGGGCGTTGATGATATCTTTCAGCGGCTGATCCGGCATGCTGCGGGCAAAGTTCTCGGCACAGATGGTGCGGTAGTGTCCGGTTTTGGACCACAGGTAGCTTGGGTCCGCGTACAGGTTATCCAGCCCAGCGCAGAGGACGCCGTCCAGGATCAGGGATTTCAGTTCCTCGCCCCGGCGGTAGGCGGTCGCGCGGTCGGCTTCCCGGATGGAAGCAGGTTCTTCGGCCACAAGGATCGGGTCGGCAAAATAATCCAGCACGGTGGCGGGATGGGGGTAGCGCACGGCCAGGTATTTGTCCATGTTGACCGGCACGGCACCGCCATCCAGCAGGTCCAGATCGGCGGCCATACAGTCTGCCATGGCGGTTTTCTTTTTGCCGCGCTGCTTGGCCAAAAAGGCCCGAAGCTGCTCGGCGGCATCGGCAGGCTTGCCGAACAGAACTTCCCGCGCGGGGCTTAGGTAAAACTTATCAATGGCATCCTCGCGGCGCTGGGTGGTCAGGTCAAAGGTGTGCAGGGTATCGATCTCATCACCCCAAAATTCCATACGAACCGGCATTTTCTGGTCGGGAGCAAAAATATCCACAATATCGCCGCGCACAGAGAACTGGCCGGGGCCATCCACCTGGGCCCGGCGGGTGTAGCCGGCACCAAACAAAGCGGCCAGCAGGTCATCCCGCAGCAGAGTATCCCCCGCATGGAGGGTGCGGGTGTTGGCGCAGAAATCCTCTTTTGGGGTGGTGAACTGGGTCAGGGCTTCCGCGGGCACAGCCACGGCGCGCAGCCGCCCGCCTACCAGTTCGCCCAGCACAGCCAGGCGGCGGTACTCGTATTCGCGGGCGGTGCCCTCAATGGGGCGCAGCACATAGTCCCGCGCCGGGAACACGGCGGCGGGAATGCCCAGCGTGTTCAGGTCAGCAGCAAAGCGGGTAGCTTCGGCCTCGCCGGGGGTCACGATGCACAGCGGCTTATCCAACTGGCGGCACAGCGCGGCATACACCTGTGCGCGGCCGGATGCGGGCAGCCCAAACAGGGCGCATGCACCTTTGCCGGAAAGCGCGTGGCTCAGTTTTTTGTATTCGGTTGTGGTGGTAAACAATGCGTCAAACATGGTGCCTCCTGCGCTTGCGCATGATAGGGCGGGTGATGTATAATTTTGAGGATACGAGTAATACGAGAGTTTTTGCCCCTTCTTTGATAAAGAAGGAATCGAAAAAGTTCGGCAGAATAAAGAAATCAAATAATGCTGCAATAAGGAGCAGAATATAGAAAGATGACAAAACATAAAAATGTAGCGCTGGATGAGCTGCGTATTCTGGCGGCGCTGATGGTGCTGGGCGTGCATACCGGGCAGAAAGTTGGCCTGGGGGATGCCGCCGCGGTTGGCGCGCAGGGGGTGCAACTGTTTTTTGTGCTCAGCGGGTACCTGGCCGCGGCCAGCCTGAGCCGCCACCCGGAGCCGCTGCCGTATTACCAGCGCCGCATCCGGCGGATCCTGCCGCTGTACTGGCTGGTGCTGGTGCTGCGCTGGCTGTTCGATGCGGTACGCTATCTGGCGGCGGGCGCCAGTGCAGCCCAGCTGTTTGGCCCCGGCGGGCCGTGCGGGCCGGGTTACCTGCGGTACTTTGTATTTTTGCAGATGTGGCTGCCCAGTGATAACTGGATGCTGTGGAACAACCGCAACGTGCTGTGGACGATGAGCGCCTTTGCGTTCTTTTATCTGCTGGCCCCGTGGCTGTACCGGCTGTGCAAACGCTTTTGGGGTGCGCTGGCGTTGCTGGTGGTCTGCCTTGCGGTGAAGGGCAGGATCGGCGGCTTAATTGAAAGCAGTCTGGCGGCTTTCCCGGCAGAAGCCAACATCAGCGAGTTCAGCGCAAAAACGCCGGTCATGACGCTGTACTGCTTTATCTTTGGCATGGCGGCGTTTGCGGCAGTGCGGGAGAACAAGCAGTTTTTATACGGGGCATTCTGCATTCTGCTGGCAGTGCTCACCAACTTCCAGCGGGCGGGGTTCGAGTGCGTGTTTACGGTGCTTGTTCTATTGGCCGTGCAGAACCCGCAGGGCGTTGGCCTGGCGGAAAATCAGAAGTTCGCCCAGGCCGTGGAATTTGTGGGGGCGGGCAGCTTTTGGCTGTACCTGGCCCACCCGCTGGTGCTGGAGCTGCTGCCCAACACCGCGATGGGCGGCGCAGCCGCGTGGCTGTGCTTCGCCGGGGTATATGCCGTCTGCCTGATGGTGTGCTATGCGCTGTATACGCTTTTTGTGCGCCGGTATGAGCAGCGCTTTGCGTAACCATTGTACTATATTTGCAGCAAAACGGCAAAGTGAATTTTGAGAGAAGCGTTGCATGGAACGACAAATGGCGGGCGGCCCAGATGGGCCGCCCGCTTTGGCATTTGTATGATTGGAAAAGCTGTGCTCTTATCTTGTAGAGACCGTGAGGACGAACATTGTTCGCCCGCGGACGTTGGCCGTATGCAGGGTGGAATATGTGGCAAGACCCGTCATGCGGGACGATGACGAGCATCGTCCCCTACAAATCATGTGCAGCGTTTATCACCATCGGCAAAGTTTTCCACAGTGCGCACACCCCTGCAGGTGTTCCATTAAACCACATCCCGTGTAATGATGGATTGCAAATTTGAAGTGAGAACACTTCCTTTGCGGGCATCTTACACAGAAAACAGGAAGGGGCGCACACTGTGTGCCCCTACGGAACGCCTATCCGCGCTCAGTGGTTGAATTTATTCTGCGCTTCGCCCAGCTTGCCGGCCATCAACAGGCGGCAGGCGGCTTCCACGTCGGTGTGGCGGCCGGTCACAAGCTTGGCGTCATCGGGCGGGAACTTGCCCAGCACCCAGTCAGCCAGATCATAATCCGGGCGCGGCTTGGCGCCAACGCCAATGCGGATGCGGTAAAAATCCTCGCCGCCGGTGGAAGCGATAATGCTCTTTAGCCCGTTGTGCCCGCCAGCAGAACCGGAAGGCCGGATGCGGATGTGCCCCGGCTCCTGTGCAATGTCATCGCACAACACAATAATGTGGTTGCGCGGGATCTTGTAAAATGCCGCGGCGGGGGCGATGCTCTGGCCGCTCAGGTTCATGTAGGTCAGCGGCTTTAGCAGCATCACTTTGCGGCCGTCCACCTGGGCAATGCCGTAAAGGCCCTGCCATTTGCTTTTGTTGATCTCGCACCCCCAGGCTTCGGCCAACGCATCCAGCGCGGCAAAACCGGTGTTGTGACGGGTGCCGTCATATTTCGGCTCCGGGTTGCCCAGACCGGCAATCAGCCAGTCTGCCCCGGAACCACCTCCAAATAGTCCCATAGTAAAAATCCTTATAGTAATTTTGTGATTTTAGTGTGCACCAGGGGCAAAGCGTTCCACTGTGTCCCGGATGGTATCCAGGAAGGATTCTGCACCTAAGGTGTTGACCTTGAAAAACACAGCCTGGCTGCCGCCGGATGTGATGGCGGAAAGCCGGATCTGCCCGTCAGCTTCCAGCAGGGTCAGGCTCATGGTAACACGGCCATTGCCAATGGCACTGTAGCGTTCGTATACCCGCACGGCACAGCGGCCGGTGCTGAAGTTGAAATCACTGGAACCTTCCAGCGTGGCCGAAACACTTTGTTTTACAACAGCGTCCAGCTCGGTCAGGATGGTGGTAAAATCCCCGGTCAGGGTGCGTTCCAAAATGGCCATGGCAGCAATCCTCCTTGCAGCAGGTCAGGGGGCATCAGTCGCTTTTCTTTTCGGCTTCCAGCTTCTGTTTTTTGGCAACGTATTTTTCCAGCTTCTTGGCGCCCCAGGCGGCAACTTCGGCCTGCTTGGCGCGCTCAATGCCCAGGGCACCGTCCGGCACATCGTGGCCGATGGTGGAACCGGCAGCGGTAAAGGCGCGGCTGCCCACCTTGACCGGCGCCACCAGGTTGGTGTTGCAGCCGATGAACGCATAATCGCCGATGGTGGTGCGGTACTTGCCCTCGCCGTCATAGTTGCAGGTTACGGTGCCGCAGCCAAAGTTGCAGTACTTGCCCACATCGGCATCGCCAATGTAAGTCAGGTGGCTGACAGTGTTGCCCTCGGCAAAGTTGGCGTTCTTGGTTTCCACATAAGCGCCCAGGTGCACGCCCTCATCCGTCACGGTGCCGGTGCGTACATGGGTAAAGGGGCCAATCTTGTTGTTGGGGCCCAGATGGCTGTCATAACACTGGCTGGCGTTCACGGTGGAACCGGCCTCAACAATGGTGTTCTCCAATAAGGTATTGGGGCCGATGACACAGTTTGCCCCGATGACGGTTTTGCCGCGCAGGATGCAGCCCGGCAGGATCACTGCGCCGGGTGCAATCTCAACTTCGGGGTCAATAAAAACCTGGTCGCTGATGAACTCCACACCGTTCTGCAGGTGCTTTTCAAAAGTTTCTTCAAAGGCCGCTTTGGCGGCAAGGTATTTGGCTTTCGCTTCGGACATAAAAATACCCCTTTCTGTTTTGGGCCAAAAGAGTATACGGCCCTACAAAAAAGCCCCGGAACAGGGCTGAAGCCTGCCGGGGCGGGATGAATTGAAAAAAGTGTTGCAGGATGTAATAAAATAATATTTCCCAACTTCTCACCCATTATAATTTACCGCATTTTTGGTCAAATTGCAAGAGCCTGACCCCAAAACTTTGTAAGATTTTCGGCGAAAATATTCGCCATTTATTTAACAATGTACTGGAAATTCCGGGCTGAGTCTGTTATAATGGACTTTGCAAGAGAGAAAATTCTTATTTTGCGGGTGTGCGCGGCACACCGGGAAGAAACCGTAATTTTGTTGGAGGTAACCTATGAGCAAGAAGTTTTTGTATTTGTTCAAAGAGGGCCATGACGCATTTGGCGGCGACCAGACGACCATGAAGAACATTCTGGGCGGCAAGGGCGCTGGTCTGGCAGAAATGACCCATGCCGGCATGCCGGTTCCTCAGGGCTTCACCATCACCACCGAAGCCTGCACCCAGTACTATGCTGACAACCGTGAGATCAACGATGAGATCAAGGCTGACATCTTCAAGTACATGGGAATCCTGGAAGAGCAGACTGGCAAGAAGTTCGGCGATATCGAGAACCCGCTGCTGGTTTCCGTTCGTTCCGGTGCACGTCAGTCTATGCCCGGCATGATGGATACCATCCTGAACCTGGGCCTGAACGACCAGGCTGTTGAAGGTCTGGCAAAGAAGACTTCTAACCCCCGTTTTGCATATGACTGCTACCGCCGCTTCATCCAGATGTACTCTGACGTCGTCATGGAGCTGGGCAAGAGCTTCTTTGAAGAGCGTATCGACGCTATGAAGGAGCGCAAGGGCGTTAAGCAGGATATCGAGCTGGACGCTGAGGACCTGAAGGAACTCGTTAAGGAGTTCAAGGCCATCTACCTGGAGAAGCAGGGCGAAGAGTTCCCGCAGGATCCGAAAGAACAGCTGATCGGCGCTGTCAAGGCCGTCTTCCGTTCTTGGGATAACCCGCGCGCCAACGTTTACCGCAAGATGAACGAAATCCCCTACGAGTGGGGCACTGCTGTCAACGTTCAGCAGATGGCTTTCGGTAACTCCGGCATGCGTTCCGGCACCGGTGTTGCTTTCACCCGTAACCCCGCTACCGGCGAAAAGAAGCTGATGGGCGAGTACCTGATCAATGCTCAGGGCGAAGATGTCGTTGCCGGCATCCGTACTCCTTCCCCGATCAGCAAGCTGCACGAGGAAATGCCTGAGGTTTACGATCAGTTCGTTGAGATCGCAACCCGTCTGGAAAACTACTACAAGGATATGCAGGACATGGAGTTCACCATCGAAGATGGCAAGCTCTTTATGCTGCAGACCCGTAACGGCAAGCGCACCGCACAGGCTGCTCTGCAGATCGCCTGCGACCTCGTTGATGAGGGCGTTATCGATCAGCGCACCGCTGTACTGCGCGTTGAGCCCAAGCAGCTGGATACCCTGCTGCACCCGCAGTTTGACGCTGCTGCCCTGAAGGCTGCTGAAGCAATCGGCAAGGGCCTGGCCGCTTCTCCGGGATCTGCCTGCGGTCGCGTTGTCTTCAGCGCTGAAGATGCTGAAGAGAAGGTCAAGGACGAAGCTTGGAAGAAGGTCGTTCTGGTCCGTCTGGAAACCAGCCCCGAAGATATCGTCGGCATGCAGGTTTCTCAGGGCATCCTGACCGTTCGCGGCGGCATGACCAGCCACGCAGCTGTTGTTGCACGTGGCATGGGTACCTGCTGTGTTTCCGGCTGCGGCAATGATAACGATGTTGCTATCGATTACGATGCAAAGGTTATCACCATTAACGGCCACACCTTCCATGAGGGTGACTGGATGAGCATTGATGGCTCTACCGGCAACATCTACGAAGGCCAGATCGCTACCGTCGCTTCCACCGAGAACGCTAACTTCAAGCGCTTTATGAGCTGGGCTGACGAAGCACGCCAGATGAAGGTTATGACCAACGCCGATAACCCGCGCGATGCACAGAACGCTGTCGATATGGGCGCTGAAGGCATTGGCCTGTGCCGTACCGAGCATATGTTCTTCGCTGAGGATCGTATTGCTGCTGTGCGTGAGATGATCTGCGCACGTACCGTTGAAGAGCGCAAGGTTGCCTTGGCTAAGGTTGAGCCGTTCCAGGAAGCTGACTTTACCGCTATGTACCGCATCATGGGCGATCGTCCGATGACCATCCGTTATCTGGACCCGCCTCTGCATGAGTTCCTGCCCACCAAGGCTGAGGATATCGAAGCCCTGGCAAAGGATATGGGCATGACCACCGAAGAGCTGAACAACGTTGTTGTCAGCCTGCATGAGTTCAACCCCATGATGGGCCATCGTGGCTGCCGTCTGGCCGTTACCTATCCGGAAATTGCCGAGATGCAGACCAATGCTGTGATCAAGGCTGCCATCAAGGTTTCTGCTGAGACCGGCAAGATGATCACCCCGCACATCATGGTGCCCCTGGTTGGTGAAGTGAAGGAGCTGAAGTACGTCAAGGACGTCATCGTCAAGACTGCTGACAAGCTGATCGCTGACGCTGGCGTTGACATGAAGTACCAAGTTGGCACCATGATCGAGATCCCGCGTGCCGCTCTGACCGCAGGTGAGATCGCTAAGGAAGCTGACTTCTTCAGCTTCGGTACCAACGACCTGACCCAGATGACCTTCGGCTTCAGCCGTGACGATGCTGCTAAGTTCCTGACCGCTTACTATGATACCAAGATCTACGAGAGCGATCCGTTCCAGCATCTGGACCAGATCGGCGTTGGCAAGCTGGTTAAGATGGCTGCCCATGACGGCCGCGCAACCAACCCCAACTTGGGTCTGGGCATCTGCGGCGAGCACGGCGGCGACCCCTCCAGCGTTGAGTTCTGCCACAACGTTGGCCTGGATTACGTTTCCTGCTCTCCGTACCGCGTTCCCATCGCACGTCTGGCCGCTGCTCAGGCTGCTATTAAAAATCCCAGAGCATAAGGCTTTTATAGCAAGTTATCGTTAAAAAACGAGCATAAAATAAGGCTCACCGTCAATTTTGGCGGTGGGCCTTATTTGTTTGCTCATGTATGAGATGAATTGCGTTTAACACGGAGCTGTTTTCCAGAACCTTCACAGATACACCTCCACGGTCAGGTCGGTCCACGCTGCACGGCGGAACTGGTGGGGCATCTTGTTGGCTTCACGGTAACGCTTGGCGGTTTCAAAGTCGATGGTGAAGGTGAGGATCGATGGAATATACAAAAACGGTGAGCTGGACTATGAGGCAACTCACAAGAAATTCTTGTTGGTTCGTTCCGAAGGGACAAGACAGGTAAAAATAAATTAAGGTATCCCGACTTTATGACTTTTTGAATGCTATCTGAAAAAAAGAAAAACCGCTGCGCAGCCGACAGCGGTTCATCGTCATATTCTGTTTTCAGAACAGCCAAGCAAATATTGCCGATGCAGCGACAATCAAGGCACTTCCTGCCAAGGATAACAGCATCGGTACTGCAAATGGGCACAGTAACAGTGCCACAATCGCCGAAGCCGCTGCCTGTGCATAGCTACCATCTAGCAGCGCAAGGAAAGCCGCAAAGCCGCCCAGCCCGGCAAGCAGTAATAGTAAATCTAAGGCAGCACCGCATAATTCCCGCCTTACGGCTTAAGCACCGCTCCGGCAGCTGTGGCACGGCATCTGCGTTGCCAAAATGCTCGATAATGTCGGGTTGCGGTACCCGCA
>ERZ1026989.712-NODE-712-length-11124-cov-4.110037_pt1 | contig 11124 bp, 7 predicted proteins | sample MGYA00519250_ERZ1026989 | MGnify/ENA primary metagenome ERZ1026989 (study PRJEB26926, sample SAMN06164542) | human gut metagenome | biome: ENVO:00009003; feature: ENVO:2100002; material: ENVO:00002003 | host: Homo sapiens | place: USA | collected 2012 ... | reverse complement strand
CGTCAGATGTGTATAAGAGACAGCTTTATTACTTGCAAACGGAGTAGATGTTGCTTTCGGGGTGCTTGTCGGGGTCTTCGTCGGTTGCGTCGTAGGTATTGTGGTAGGAGCAGTCGTCGGGGTTGTGGTTGGTGCTGTTGTAGGTGTAACCGTCGGAGTCTCAGTTGGGGTTACGGTTGGGGTCTCTGTAGGAGTAGGAGTCGGCTCTTCTGCTGATTTCTTCCAGGTGAAGCTAAGATCCTGATATCCCAGTGAAGAAACTGTAATTTCAAAGGAATCGCCCTCTGCGAACGGTGCTGCATCTGTCTTTAAGGAACCATCCTCATTGAACAGTACAACAGCTCCTCTTCCGCTTGCTGCATATGTTTTTCCATTTACAGTAACAGAGGTAATGTTCTTCAGATAATCTGCAAACTCTTCATCTGTTGCATCCCCGTTCTTAAGCAGACCCGGTGTTGTCGTATCTTCGTTAAATGCTGCCGGCATCTCTTCCGTGTAAAGGATAAAGTCTGCGGAAAGATCTGCATATTTACCATTCTTATCGCTGACAGTCAATGTATAAGAACCTTTCTCTGCATTCTTGAAGTACAGAGTATCACCGGACACGGTTCCCGTCAGACCTTCTACTGTATAGACAGCATCGTAATCATCCGGCAGGCCTTCCAGTTTAACAGAAGCACTTCCAGATGTGACAGACGCATTCTCTACAGAAAATTCATATGCAAACTTAACCGGTACATATACATCTGCGTCGACTTCGTAAATTCCCTTGCTGGTGTAGTAGGTAATTTTGTTGATGGTCTGTCCCATCATGCTCTTGTAATGTTCAGAAGAAGTCGGGCAATTATGAACGCTTGTGGTAAATCCAGTGCTCCAAGCCAGTTCAGACACTCTCCAGATATTCTCCAGATGACGCATTCCGTAATCGTTGCCCTCTTTTGTGCTGACAACAACACCATATACGGTATCTTCGCCTGCTTTGATGGTATCAGTAAGACCATCCAGATCCAGCTGATAATCACCGTATTTGCTGTTAGTGGAGAGCTCTGCTGTTACATTTTCCAGCTTTGTTGCCTCAGCTCCCTGAACAGCACCAAAGGTTACATTTCCGTCTGCATCTACAGATGCCTCTTTGTAATAAGATGGAACTTCATTTAAGGTGTAATATGCATAGCTTGCATTTTCATACAGTGCATCTTTTCCGGTATACGTTGTGGTGGATGTCTGTCCACGGTTGGTAACGGTGATTTCTACAGAATCCTCATCTGTCACTTTCGTGTATTTGCTCAGATCCATATCCCCTGTTACTTTTACTGGGAAGGTGATACCTGTAATATCGCTTCCGTCTGCATTCACATGGTAAGATCCGCCGGAAAGTGAGGCTGTTCTTGTTTTGTTCTTGGTTGCGGAAGTAAATGCATCTACTGGAACATCGTTATGAACCTCTGCCTGATAGAACTCAGCATACGGAATGTTCATTAATACATACTGGGACTGAAGTGCTTCGATTGCTGCATTCAGATGCTCTGTTGCTTCGTCTACGGTTCCCTGGCTCTGTTTTTTCTCCAATGCTTCTTTTGCTTCTGCCAGTTCTGTCTGCATATTATTCCAGGAAGTTTCCATGTAAAGATCTTTATTCAGTGCATCTGCCTTTGCAATTGCCTCTTCCAGTGCTGCTGTGCTCTCTACCGGATCAGCTCCTACAATGTTCGCTTTGGTTGCTTCAAAAGTGTAGGAAGCATCTGCATAGCCAAGTGCATGAATCGTAATCTTCCAATAACCGGTTCCATCCGTTCCCTCCGGTAAAGTGCAGCGCAGGGAATCGGTAAGGCCAAGCTGGATTCCCATTACTTTATGCATCCAGTTATCTGCTGCGAATTTTGTTCCATACGTTGCTTTTGCATTCGTATAAGTGGAATCATCACCGTAATAAGTCCAGGTTACGGTCTGCAGATTAGCAGCCAGATCGCCGTAATCTCCCGTTAAATCTACGCGAAGGAATTCTCCATAAGAATCTTTGGCTTCTTTCACGGTCAGTCCTACGGTCTCAGCATCCGGAGCTGTCTTCAGCGCCTGATCTTTGATTCCGGATTCACTTCCTGTTGTTCTTGCAGAGAAGGAGAAGCTTCCATCTGCATTTTTCACTGCTATCTTCAGACCGTTTGTGTTTTCTGTTACATCTGCAACCAGGCCTGTATAGCTCTGCAGTTTATTTTCAGAAAATCCACCGGAAAGTGTTCCGCCGTTTTCTACCACAACATGCTTTTTGCAGAAATCTTCGTAATCATCTTCCGAAACTTTTACAGGCACATATTTCAGACCTTTTACTTCATAATGATCAATCTGGCTCTTATCGTAAGTTACGGTCTCGCCGTTGGTCAGAACTGCCGTGGTTGCTGCGGTATAATATGCCACATCATAGGTTGTGCCATCTTTCATGTAGATAGTCGCTGCGCACTGGAAGCTTCCTCTGTGCAGTCCATGGTTTGTGGTCGCACGGGTTACAACATCAAAAGCGCCTTTATCACTTTCTTCGCGACTGTCAGTTTCATCCGAACCAGCGTCGCTTCCTGCCGCCTGAACTCCTTCTGCTGCCCAATACTCAGCCCAGGTAAGACCTGCATATACATATTTATATGTTGTTTCTTTCTTCTCATAAGTAAAGGAAAGCGTCTTGTAACCTGTTGCAGTTATTTCGATTTCAAATTTATTTCCTTCTGCAAAAGCGGCAGCTGTCAGATCAAGCGTACCGTCTTCTTTGATCAGAATTGTTTTCCGTTTTCCAGTTGCTGCATATTCTTTTCCATTTACTTTTACGGAAGTAATATTCTTGATATAATCAGCAAAATCTTCTTCTGATGCATCCTCTGCTTTTACAAGCGCCGGAGCACTTGCTTTTTCATTGTAAGCAGCCGGCATTGCATCTGTATATAGGGTAAAGCTCTGTGTCAGATCTGCATAAACACCTTTTTTATCATGAATCGTCAGAGTATACATTCCTTTTTTCGCATTTGCGGAATAAGAAATGGTATTTCCGTCTACTGCAAATCCATCCAGACCATCTACGGAATATTCTGCATCATAATCAGCCGGAAGTCCGGTTACGGTCATCGTTGTCTTTCCAGCGGAAAGAGAAGCGTCTTCTACGGATACACTTGCCTCAAATTTTGTTGGAACAAAAATATCATTCACTGGAATCGTGTAGATTCCTTTGCTGGTATAATACGTAACCTTATTGATATGCTGTCCCATCATGCTCTTGTAATGTGCAGAAGAAGTCGGGCAGCCATGTACCTGCGTTGTAAATCCAGTTGACCATGCCAGCTCTGTTCCGCGCCAGATATTTTCCACATGACGCATACCATAGTCATTGCCTTCTTTCGTGCTGACAATAACACCATAGATCTGATCGGTTCCAACATCAATCGTGTTCTCCAGTCCGTCGAGATCCAGCTGATAATCTCCATAGCTTGATTCAGTCATAAATTCCGGAGATACATTGGTCAGTTCAATTGCAGTTCCAACTGTTTTTCCAAAAGAAAGAGAGCCATCTGCATTTACCGTTGCTTCTTTGTAGTAAGAAGGTGCTTCGCTTAATACATAATATGCATAGTCTGAGTTTTCAAATAAGGCGTCTTTTCCGGTGTATGTCTGTGTAGATGTCTGACCACGGTTTGTTACTGTAATACTTACAGAATCAGAATCTGTTACTTTCTTAAATTTGGAAAGATCCACTCCTGTTACTTTAACCGGGAAGGTAATTCCATTGATTGCACTTCCATCTACATTGGTATGATAAGAACCACCGGCAAGAGTGGCTGTTCTTGTTTTGCTCTTCGTTGCGGAAGAAAATACATCCACTGGAACAGAGTTGTTTACATCTGCAGCATAAAATTCATCATACGGAATGTTCATCAGAACGTAAGCCACCTGCTCAGTTGGAGTCTCGGTCGGGGTCGCCGTTGGGGTTGCGGTTGGCGTTGCTGTCGGGGTCGCCGTCGGAGTCAGTGCTTTAACAAGGCCTTTTACTGCAGTATTCAGCGCATCTTTCGCGGTATCAACAGCGCTCTGGGATTCTTTTGCAGAAAGAGCAGATTTTGCTGCGGTAAGAGCAGTCTGGACAGCTTTCCAGGAGTCTGCGGTGTAGTCAGCTTCCTTTAATGCTTCGGCATCTGCGATTGTTTTTTCAAGTGCTGTGGTGTCTACTGCTTCTGGAGTCGGGGTTGCTTTTTGGGTTGCTGCAAGAGCCGCGGTTTTTACTGCATTCGAAGTTCTGGTTGCACCCGATACAATATCCCATCCTTCAATGTTTTCAATCGTTGCATCTTTTCCAAGAAGTTTCGTTTTGAATCCTTTGCTGTTTGTAGCTGCTTTTTTGAAATATGTGGCATTCTCTGTATTGTATCCAGAGCCAGGCGTTACTGCAATGTCAGAAAATTTGCCGTCTGCAACTGTGATTTTAACATTAACGTCATATTCATCCCATGCATTCTCATCCTCATCGTCTTCTGCTGTTCTGGTAACATGAGCGGTAGACTCATAAGTACCATCTGCCAGCACGCCGCTTGCAGAATCCGCCAGTACGGTTCCCGGGAGCAGGCTCATGGTCATGGAAGCTGCCATTACGGCTGCTAATGATTTTTTCTGAAGTTCTTTTCTTTTGATCATAACTTCCTCCTTTTTCCTTTTCCACAGTTTTGCAGGAAAAACAGGGGCAAAACTGTTATTTATTATTATATTAGCTTATACTAATTAATAATCGTTTTAACTAACTATAAAACATTTTACTAATTTTAGATCGTTTTGTCTAACTCTTAACTGAGTATTTTTTCTCAAACGCGCACAGATACTGTTTATTGAGATTTTTTATTATTAATTTGTATGTTTCTTTGAAATTTGCGGAACGATTTTTGTCTCCGCACAGATAAATGGTACTAGATGTGCAGTACCTACCGAGAAGAACTCTTCCGTCCTTCGCGTTTTACTGCCGAAAGAATGCGGTCAGAAAGGATTCCGATCAGCATTCCGGTAATGACACCGGCTACGAGAAGTGCCGGTAAATAATAGAACAGTTTGCGGTTCTGTACAACGAGAGCCGCCACGCAGATCTGCGCGACATTGTGCGTCACGCCGCCGGCAATACTTACGCCGGTGATACTGAATCCTTTGATATGTTTCAGTAAGAACATCACAAGAAAACTCAGGAGTCCGCCGGCAAGACTGTAAAGAATGGACATTCCATTTCCAAACAGATAGCCCATCAGAAGAATGCGGGCAACGGAAATCATCAGGACTTCCCCGGCAGGAAAGAAAAAGAGACCGACAACGACAACCAGATTGGCAATACCAAGTTTAATGCCGGGAACGCCGAGGTTGATCGGGATCAGTACCTCCACGTAACTGAAAATCATGGCAAGTGCCATCAACATGGCGCATAAGGCAATTTTTCTGCTTGCAGTGCGGCTGTCTCTCATAAATTCCAATTCCTTTCTTCTAAGCTGGTATTATTTTACAATCACATCCGGCGCATCGTCGGCGTCGTCCGTTGTGGATCCGTCACTTTCTACCTCCGCAACCAGCTTATGCGGCAGGCACACGATCGTCTCATTTACCCGGGAAATCGTACCCTGTCTTTTGCAGTAGCCGTCCGGGCAGTCAGCTTCTTCCATATGGACACTTCCGTTTTCAATCACCAGGACATTCGTTCCGTGACCCGTCTGAATTTTCACGGTCTGATTTTCTGCGAGTGAATACGTTCCGTAGACCTCGCCGTCCACCGTGACTTTCATGGTATTTCCATTTTCCGTTTTCGGCAGCCGAAGCGCCAGGGCAAGGATTCCAGCCAGGAGCAGAACGGCGCCTGCCAGAATCAGATCTTTTTTCTTCATATAGTTTTCCTTATTCTGAATCAGATGCCAGCCCATAACAGCAGTGTCAGCAGGAATACAGCACGGAACAGCGTAAAGAGGATTTCATTTCCGTGAAGTTCCTTTACCCCGCAGCGGATATTGCCTTTTGGACACGTATCAATACATTTCTGGCACTGGAAACAGTCGCCGGAGATTTCCACGGATCCATCGGATGGCAGTTCCACTGCTGACGGGCACTGTCTCGTGCAGGCGCTGCAGCCGCGGATGCAGTTTTCGCGTTTCCGGTGCAGAGTAAAGAACGGCAGGATCGGAAGCAGAGAAAAGACAGCTCCCATTGGGCACAGGAAACGGCAGAAAAAGCGCTCCTCAAAGAACATGCCGACCAGGATCAGCACCAGAAGAACAATGCCTGGAATATAAGAGGAAAGTCGGAAATTTCCCGCATGCAGCATGGAAAAGACATCCCACGGGCTTGTTCCTCTTGCTTTCTGATAAACTCCTGCAAAGCAGCAAAGGGCAATCAGAAGCAGAATGCCGTATTTGATCAGTACCAGTTTTTTTGCCAGCTCCGGTTTGATGCATCTGGGCTTCTTTTTACGTTTCTTACAGATTATACCATAAATTGCGTGCATTGCATCCCCCAGACTTCCAAAAGCGCATGCAAAACCGCAGAAAAATCTGCCGAAAACAATCGTAAATGCACAGACAAGGAGCAGAGCCGACACAAACGCGGTCATCTCAATTTTTTCACCCTGTCCAAGCTGCGTAAAAATGTATTTCACTCCGTTAAATGCAGCGGTAAATACTGACGGAAGAAACAGGAAATATAAAAGCTGGATTCCGGCACGCAGGCAGGAAACGATCTGTTTTCTCTTCTTTGCCGGTAATGTGGATAGATCTAAATTTTTCATGTTATTTCTCCGCCTTTTCTATTGCTTCCTGCGCCGCATTTCTGATACCGGTGGAGCTGAATGTTGCTCCGCTGATCGTATCAACATCGGCGGACTGTGCCTCAATAATCTTTGGAATGATCGCCTCCGCGTTTGACAGATACGCACTGTCCTCGCCGTCGGCGGATGTGATGGCAAGATCGGTAATCTGGCCGCCCTCTACGGTTACTTCAACTGCAATGGTGCCGCCGAAGCCGTCAGCCTCACCGTCATACGTGCCGTCCACATACTGCCCTTCTGCTTCTGCTGCTTCACTTGCGGCCGTATCCGCCGTGTTGGATGCAGCTGCTGCGGCCTGCAGATTTTCCTTCTGAAGCTGGGTCGTCTCAAGCTCTGCCGAGAGCCGCGCGATCTGATCCTCTTTGTCTCTTTTATCGAGTACGGTATTGTAGCCGATCAGAACAGCAGCAATGACAGCGACATTCAAAAAACGAACAATCAATTGTCTCATCTGTTTTCCCCTTTATTGTGTTACTTTCGCAGCATCCAGCGCATTCCGGCATGCCTCAAGAATGGCTTTTGAGGAGCAGGTTGCACGGGAAACGGTGTCGATGTTTTCAAGCGTTCCGGTTTCCAGAATCTGAGCGGAAACGCCTTTGATTTTGGAGGTTCCTTCGGATGCGCGGCGGATGTAGGAGGCATTCTGACTGTCTCCGTCACCGGTGATGTTGCTTAACGCTACGATTTTATCGTTTTCAATTGTTACCGTCACGGAAAGCTGATAAGCGGTAAAATCTTCATCTTCATCCGGCTCGCAGACGGCAATCGCTGTGTATTCGCCGTCCTGATAGATCTTTTGTTCCGGAGTTACCGTCGGGGTTGGTGTTGGCGTCTCAGTTGGCTCCGGAGTTTCGGTCGGAGTTGGTGTTTCGGTCGGCGTCGGGGTTGGATTTTTCTTTTCCTCAGTTACGCGTTCTGCCTCTTTTAAAGCTTCCTCGATTGCCGCAAGAATTCCCCTGGAGCTGTAGGTTGCGCCGGAAACGGTGTCGACTTCCAGTGTCTGGTTTTTCACAACGTCCTTTGCTGTCTGTTTTGCGCGTTTTAAGAATGCTTCGTCATCTTCACTCTCGGTCACGAGAATTGCCTTGATCGTCTCATCCTGAATGACAACTGCCGTTGTAATGTCTCCCAGATAGCCCTCGCCGGTTCCGTAGTAAATGCCTTCCTCGTATGGGAATTTTCCTTCCGGAATCGTTGTGGTTCCGCCGCTGCTCGTTCCGTTATCCGGAACGGTCTCGCCGTTTGTTGCTTTCTTCGCATTTTCCAGCGCCTGTTTTACTGCGTTCTGGATGCCGCGGGAGCTGTAGGTCGCGCCGGAAACGAGATCCACATCGATTTTCTGGCTGTCCACAATGCGGTCGGCTACGACTTTGGCGCGGCTGAAGAACGTCTCGTCATCTTCATTTTCCAGAATCAGTACCGCTTTGATTGTCTGATCCTGCAGGGCTACCGCCACTTTGATGTCTCCCTGGAAACCGGCGGCCGTTCCGTAATAAATTCCGTCCTGATAAGGGAAACTTCCCTTGGATGCAGACGAATTGTTATTGTTCTGATTATTATTCTGGCTGTTGTTTCCGTTGTTTGTATTGCCCTGGCTTCCTCCGTTTGTACTGGAAGACCCGTTCACTGCCGCCTGACTTAAGGCACTCCGCACAGCTTCAATAATACCGCGGGAGCTGTATGTCGCGCCGGAGACCGTATCCACATTCGTACTCTGTGTTGAGATAATCGCCGAAATCAGAGAAGAAGCACTGGAAAGGTAGCTTGGCGTATCGCTGTTTTCCACAATATCAATCGAAGCAATTTTTCCGCCGCTGACAACAACACAGACTTTCATTGTGCCGCCAAATCCCGTTCCGGTTCCGTAATACGTTCCATCCCGGTAGGCAGCCGGCTCTTCAATTTTAGATACCGTAACTGTTCCGCCAGCAGAGGTTCCGCCGCCTGCCGCTCCTGATGCGGATGCCGGTTCTGAAGTGTCCTCCTGACCGGTCAGTGCATTTTTCACGGCTGCAAGGATACCTTTTGAACTGAAAGTTGCACCGGAAACCGTGTCCACATCCACACTCTGGGATGCGATGATACGGTCGATAACTCCCTTCGCACGGTTCAGGAAAGCTGCGTCCTCGCCGGGAGCGCTTACAATCGAGATCGACTGAATCGTTTTGTCTTTCAATACGACAGAGACTGTAATCGTACCGCCAAAACCTGTTCCGCTTCCTTCGTACGTTCCGTCCGCCAGCTCAAAGCTGCCGGAACCGACGGCTGCGACAAGTTCTGCTTCGGTATCGGTTGTCTTTTTGGTATCGTCCTTCTTTTTTGTATCATCTTTCTTTTTCGCTGCATCGGTATCCTGTTCCGGCTCCGGTGTCACCAGTGCCTCCGTCTGCTCTACGGCGTAAACCGGTGCAGTATAGCCGTTCAGCGAAATACCGGCACAGGCTGCTACGATAACTGCCGCGAGAGCCGGTGCAAATGCTGTCAGTTTTTTCCATTTTCCCATGGTTATGTATCACCGTCTTTCCTGATAATGTTTGTCTCGTGATCGGATGCGAAATCATCGGCAATTCCTTCGGTTACATACAGAACTCCGTCCTCATCCTCCAGAATGGTGTCAAATTCATCGCTGTGTGCACGCCAGTATTCAGCTGCCTTGTCCTTTCCCATGATGAAAAGAGAAGTAGAAAGGCCATCCGCCAGTGTTCCGTCAGCACTTACGATCGTCACCGACACCAGACCGTTATTTGCCGGATGACCGGTCGATGGGTCGATGATGTGATGATATTTCATGCCGTCCTGTTCGAAATACCGCTCATAGCCGCCAGAAGTAATAACCGCCCGGTCGGCCGTCGAGAGAATGCCGAGATAATCATCCTCCGCTTCCGGACTCTGCACGGCAACACGCCATTTGCTGCCATCCGTTTTCGTGCCGACAACCTGAACGTTTCCACCGAGGTTGATGAGCCCGCTCGTCACACCGCATTCCCGGTAAATATCAGCGATTCTGCCGGAGGTATAGCCTTTTGCAATTCCGCCGAAGTCGATTTTCATGCCGTCCTTGGCAAAGCTGATCGATGCGCTGTCCTTGTCGTAAAGAATGTCATTGGCATCGGTCAGCGGAAGGAGGCTTTCGATCGTCTCATCCGAAGGAATCGTATAATTTCCGGTTGTAAAACCCCAGGCGTCCATGATCGGATAAATTGCGATGTCGAAAACGCCGTTTGTGCTGTCATACAGATCCAGCGAGCGTTCCAGCAGATAGGTGGTATCCTCCGATAAGGTTCCGCCGCCGTTTGCATTGATCTGCGCTACTTCACTCGTCTCCTCTCCGGTCGACAGAAGTGCATCCAGCCGCTCAATCTCCTGCTGCGCCTGATACACCGCCGTTTCTGCATTCGGACCATAGGCAGTGACCGTCATGTACGTATCCATCGCAAAAATATCTCGGCTGCTCGATGCATCTGCGGCATCGGAAGAAGCTGTGGATGATGCGGATTTCTGCGTGGAATTCTCTTCCGAAGCGTCAGAACTGCTCGAAGACTCCGAAACAGACGCCGGCTGTGTCTGACTTTCACTGCTCTCCGGCTGCGCTGCTGTCCCCGCACCGGAACATCCGCCGACCGTCATCACCATGGCAAGACAAAATGCTGCAACAATTTTCTTTTTCATAAATAAAACTCCATTTTTTCTTATGTTAGGAAATTCTAACTTTGGTATTATAACATTAACTCGTAACTTACGCTATGAATTACTTGATAAAAGTTTTTCAATTAGCGTTCTGCATCTGATAAATTTTCTCATTTTATGTACTCTAAATCAAGTGGATTTTACTGGAATTCAAGCACCGATATACAAAAAGCCCCCACAGCCGCATTACTGCGGCCGCGGGGGCTTTAGAAATAACATTTTCAGAAATTACATATGATCATGGCAGGTACGTGCAATTACGTCCATCTGCTGCTCTTTTGTCAGGTCGATGAATTTAACTGCATAGCCGGATACACGGATTGTGAAGTTTGCATACTCCGGTTTCTCCGGGTGCTCCATTGCGTCGATCAGTTTTTCGGTTCCGAATACGTTTACGTTCAGGTGATGTGCACCCTGCTCGAAGTATCCGTCCAGAACGTGTACCAGGTTCTCGGTACGCTCTTCGTCGTTATGGCCAAGTGCGCCCGGGTTGATGGTCTGGGTGTTGGAGATTCCGTCCAGAGCGTCCTCATACGGCAGTTTTGCTACAGAGTTCAGGGAAGCAAGAAGTCCGCTCTTCTCTGCGCCTTGAAATGAACAAGAAACTTCATTCAGAA
>ERZ1026989.709-NODE-709-length-11134-cov-5.837801_pt1 | contig 11134 bp, 8 predicted proteins | sample MGYA00519250_ERZ1026989 | MGnify/ENA primary metagenome ERZ1026989 (study PRJEB26926, sample SAMN06164542) | human gut metagenome | biome: ENVO:00009003; feature: ENVO:2100002; material: ENVO:00002003 | host: Homo sapiens | place: USA | collected 2012 ... | reverse complement strand
ACAAGGCTATTCGTCGGCAGCGTCAGATGTGTATAAGAGACAGGTCTTCAGCGGTGATGAATCCGTAACCCTTCTGGTTGTTAAACCATTTTACTGTACCTTTGTTCATCGAAAGTACCTCCAATATATTTGTGTTGCCTTGCAACTATGCTAAGAATAGCATAACCAATTGGAAATGTAAAGCAAAATCTTCGTGAAATAGCCGGATTTTAAAGCACTTCAAAAGAAATGTCGTGTTGTGAGAGAAATTGTCTGACAAATTTGTCCCATTCCGGTTCTAATGTCTTATCTGTAGAAAAAATGCGATAAGAAATTCCGGTAGTCAGTGTAAGCATCTGATTTTGAAATTTGATGTTCATGGACATGGCGGAAATATCTGCCGGGGTATAGGAACTTCCGATTCGTTCCATGGTGCGTTTTTGATTTTCCGGCGACAGCATCAGGACGAATTTAAAGGAGGATGGAGCCTTTTTCCCTTTGATCAGGTCAAAGATGCGTGGACGGAGCATGGAAAATGGAAGAAAATGAAAAGTTTTAATACCGAGTTCTTCGGCTTCTGTATCTGTATAGAATCCTTTGGTAATAGTTCCATCAATCACATAGCTTGCAAAAGAAACGACAATGCCCTCCTGAAGCAGAAAATGGTCAAAAATTTCAGTTTTGAGAAATTTATTCATAAAATCTTTTTTGTTTGTTAATGCAAGAGCCAGCATAAAAAACCTCCCCATTGTGAAACCGATAAAACGGCAGCTGATATAGTTTAATTTTAGCATGAGTGACTTCATCTTTTCAATCATAATGTGTTATAATGCCACTGATTGATAGAAAATGCACGGTTACTGCTCACAGGTTCCCCTGCGAACCGTAACGATGCAATCACTTAAGAAAAGAAGGGAAACTATAACTATGAAAGAATCATTTTTGATAGATGTTTTAAAAAAAGGAGTATCACCGTTTCATTGTGTGGAAGCAGCCATGCAGACGTTAGAGGAATCCGGCTTTGAGGAACTGGAGTATGCCAGACCATGGAATCTGAAAAAAGGAAAGGCTTATATGATGAATCATCATGGAACAACGCTCTATGCATTTACAGTTGGAGAAAACTTCCGTGCGGATGCAATGCTGCGCATGGCAGCTGCACATACAGATTATCCATATCTGCGGATCAAACCAAATGCGGATTTTGTGACAGACCGGTATGCGCAGGTGAACGTGGAAGTATATGGCGGACCGATTTTAAATACATGGTTTGATCGTCCGCTGGGGATTGCAGGGCGCGTGATCGTTCGAAGCAAAGATGTGTTTGCCCCGGAGACCATGCTGTATCGTTCCGGTCGTCCGGTTCTTATTATTCCAAACCTTGCCATTCACATGAACCGGGAAGTGAATAAGGGAGTGGCAATCAATAATCAGGTAGATTTGATGCCGGTTGCGGATATGCTGCCAGAAGAACAGCAGAGTACCGATTATTTCCTGTCATTTCTTGCGGAAGAGCTGGCAGTAAAAAAAGAGGATATTCTGGATTTTGAACTGAATACATACTGTGTGGAAGAACCGGCATATGTGGGGATAAAAGAGACACTGCTGTCTTCTCCGCGACTGGATAACCAGACATCCGTTGCGGCACTGCTGGCAGCCATCGTGGAAGGAACACGGACCGATGGTATCAATCTGATCGCACTGTTTGATAATGAAGAAATCGGAAATACCAGCAAACAGGGCGCAGCATCGATCTTATTGCATGATATGGTAAAACGCATCTACCGGTCGCTTGGCTGCAGTGAGGAAGAAACGGATTGTGCGATGTATGGAGGTATGCTGCTTTCCGTGGATGTGGCGCATGCACTGCATCCGAATCATAAGGAGAAAATGGATATTACCAATCATCCGGTGCTTGGGGATGGATTCTGTATCAAAGAGGCATGTTCCCAGTCTTATGCGACGGATGCAAAGGCAATCGGAATTCTGCGGCAGCTCTGCGATCAGAATAAAATCGCATACCAGAGGTTTGTCAATCGTTCCGATGTGCGCGGGGGTGGTACACTGGGATCGGTTGCATCCACGCTGTTTCCGGTCCGCACAGTGGATATTGGAATTCCGCTCTTATCGATGCATTCTGCACGGGAACTGATGGGACGAACGGATTTTGATGCTCTGGCATCAGCTGTGACGGCATATTTTTCCTGAAAAATATGAAGAAACTATAAAATATGCCTTTTTCCCCTTTTCAAATATCTGAAACCGTGTTATGATATGAACATAGTAATGAATACTACATGTAATAGAAAATAAAAACTTTTTATAAAGTAATGATAAACACACGCACTTCATAAAATGATAGACGTATTTTAGAAAAGAGGGATGGATATGAGTCAGTATAAAATTGTAATTGACAGTTGTGGAGAACTTCCTGAGGATTTAAAGGCAGATGGACATTTTTGCACAGTGCCGCTTTTGCTGGATGTGGATGGATATCAGATCACAGATGATGAAACTTTTAATCAGAGAGATTTCTTGCAGAGAGTAAAGGCATGTATTCACAGCCCGAAATCTTCCTGCCCGTCTCCGGAGCGTTATATGAGTGCGTATGAGGGAGAGGCGGAGCATGTATATGTTGTGACGTTGTCCGGAAAATTGAGCGGATCGTACAATAGTGCGGTACTTGCAGCACAGCTTTACCATGAAGAGCATGAGGATTCCAAGCAGATTCATGTATTTAATTCCAAGTCGGCCTCGATTGGGGAAACCCTGATCGGATTAAAGATTCAGGAGCTGGAAGAATCCGGTGCATCTTTTGAAGAAATTGTAACAGAGGTGGAATCTTACATTTCTTCCATGAACACATTTTTTGTCATTGAGACACTTGAAACACTGCGCAAGGCTGGCCGTCTGAGCGGACTGAAAGCATTTGTGGCAAATACTTTAAACATCAAGCCGGTAATGGGATCCACCAAAGAAGGAACGATTCAGCAGCTTGGTCAGGCAAGGGGCATGAAGAAGGCACTTTCCAAGATGGTAGAGGATATGTTCAAAGTAACCAAAAACTGCGAGAACCGTGTGCTTGCCATTTCCCACTGCAATTGTCCGGAACGTGCACAGTTTGTGAAGGACACAATTGAGAAAGTCGCAAAATTCAAAAAGATTGTAATTGTCAATACGGCCGGGGTATCCAGCATGTATGCAAATGAAGGCGGAGTGATCCTTTCGGTATAGGATTTTGCACTTGAAACAACCGTCATATAGAAGTAGAATACGGGGAGAAGCTTTTTATAAGCTTCTCCCTATTTTTGTGAGTCAGGTACCGGCTGCCGAAAGCGGTTTACAGATACCTGCAGGGAGAATAAAGATGTATTCATATGAAGAAGTATTGGATCAGATAGAAAATGGAAGACGGTTTGGAAACCGGCCGGGAGTGGAAATTACCGGAATCATGTTAGAACAGATGGGACAGCCGCAAAACGGGATGCCATTTATTCATGTGGCGGGAACCAACGGAAAAGGATCGGTCTGCGCATTCCTGACATCAGTTTTCCGGGAAGCCGGATTAAAAGTCGGAACATTTATTTCTCCACACCTGATTGATTTTGAAGAGCGTATCATGGTTGATGGCAGACAGATTTCCAGAGAAGATGTGACACGAATCGGCAATGTTCTGCTGGAGCAGGAATTTGGCGTGACACCGACCATGTTTGATTATTGCGTGCTTATGGCGGTACTGTATTTTAAAGAACAAAACTGCGATCTTGTAATTATGGAGACCGGCCTCGGAGGCAGACTTGATTCTACGAATGCACTGGGAAATCCGGTGGTATCGGTGATCACACGGATTGGTTATGATCACATGAACATTCTTGGAAATACCATAGAAGAGATTGCACAGGAAAAAGCGGGAATTATCAAAGCCGGAGTGCCGGTGGTAATTGCACCGCAGGAATCGGAAGCACTTGCGGTGCTGCAAAGGGCGGCCGCAGCAAAGGGAGTACGTGCGCGGTGTGTACAGGAGAATGACCTGCAGGGGGCAAAGGCAGTACAGCCGGGACTTTTGGGTGCTTATCAGAGAGAAAACGCCGCTACAGCCATGTGTGCGGCACAAGTGGCATGGACCGGATGCCGGATAGAAAAAGAGAAGATGAAAACCGTTATTGCCCGTGGAATTCACAGAGCGGTATGGCCGGGGCGTATGGAAATTTTAAGTACAGAACCGTTTCTGATGGTGGATGGTGCACACAACAGTAACGGAATCCATGCATTGCGTACAAGTCTCGAAGAATTGTATCCGGAGGAAAAGTTTCATTTTGTGATGGGTGTGATGGCAGACAAAGACTATGAAAAGATGATCGGGGAACTGTTGCCGATTGCCATGGATTTTGTAACCGTCACACCAGAGAGTGCACGGGCACTGCAAGGGGAAACACTGGCAGAAGATATCAGAAAACAAGGGGTGCCTGCACACGCAATTACAAAGGTTGCAGAGATTCCGGAACTTTTAACACCAAAAGAAAAGACGATTGCGCTGGGGTCTTTGTATTTTATCGGGGAATTAAAAAGCGTATATCAGAATAGGGCATAACAGATGCAGGAGTATCCATATGGCATTGCAATATGAAACAACAAAAGAACATACAATTACCGTTACCGGGTATGAAGGAACCATAAGACATCTGGTCATTCCGGATCAGGTGGATGGATGTCCGGTGAAAACGATCGGCAAAAATGCATTTTCCGCAAGGGAAGATTTAGAGAGTGTAAGTATTCCAAAGACGGTGGAAACGCTTGGAAGATATGCATTTTATAACTGTAAAAAACTCAAAAGCATTTCGCTGTACGACAGTGTGGAAGACTATTATGACGGCGTGATCAAACAGTGCCATTGTCTGGAAGAAGTGAAGCTGACGCAGCTTAGAGGAGACTATTCGGTGATGAAAGAACTTCTGGCAGATACCGACCGCAGGCTGCATTTTCGCATAGAGCCATGTGGGCTGCAGCTGACGTTTCCGGCATATGTATACAATTTTGTGGAAGATGTGGAGGCTCGGGTTCTGCATCACAAGATTGAGGGAAGCGGGTATCCGTACCGGGAATGTGTCACAAGAAAAGGCGTAGATTTACTGGCGTATGACCGTCTGTTTGCGCAGGTGGTAAATGATGATTATCGCACGGCAATTGAGATTGCCTGTGACCGGCTGATGCATCCGATTGAGCTGGAGAACCATCTGCGGGAACAGTACGAACAGTATCTCGAACAGAATGCAGAGGTGATCCTTAAGGTGCTGATTCCGGAGAATAAGGTGGAAGAGATTTCCTATCTTTGTGATTCCTGCCTGATTCCGGAAGCGGCACTTGCCGATGCCCTTCCGCTGGCATCGGAGGAAAAGATGAGTCAGATTGTAGCAATACTGATGGAATATCAGCGGAGTAATTTCGGAAAGAAGAAAGCATCCACCATGTCTTTGGACTGGTAGGAAAAGGAGAACGATGAAGACAAGGGAACAACTGGAAGCAACCGGAAATAAAATATTAAACAGTGTCAGGACAGAACTATATCTGTCGATGCGGTTTATGGGACCGGCACTCGGAAGTCTGGGATTTGCCATGGATCTGTCAACGAGAACAGTGGGCACGGATGCGGTATATATCCGGTTCAATCCGACCTATCTGCTGCAGACTTATATTGAACGGCCGGAAATTTTAAATCGGACATATATGCATATGCTCATGCACTGTCTGTTCCGGCATATGTTTTCCGCAAAACAGCACGAGGATGCACAGCTGTGGGATCTCTGTTGTGATATTGCAGTGGAATCGGTGGTGGATTCCATGGATTATCCGACCATTTTGCGTGTGACTTCGGATTTCCGGCAGGAGTGGTATGAAAAACTGGAAAAGGAAGTTTCAGTGCTTACAGCGGAAAAACTGTACCAGTATTTTATGCTGCGCAAACGCGATCCGTATCTGGAAGAATCCCTCCGGCAGGAATTTTTGCTCTGTGACCACAGTTTCTGGCAGCGCATGGAGAAAGAACCGCCGCAGGAGCAGAATAAAAACCAGCCCCCGGTGCCGCAGGAGAATCCGCAGATGGACAGTGATCAGCAGGAAAATGCCGGGGAGAAAACGTCTGATGCAACGCCGCTTGGAAAAACCGATCCAAAGGAAGACGAGTGGAAAGAACATGCAAAGCGTATCGAAAGCGATATGGAAACCTATGCAAAAGACGCGGCGGCAGATGCGGGAAAGCTTGCATGGATGTTAAAGCTGAGCAGCCGGGAGCGAAAAAGCTACAAAGAATTTTTAAAGAGGTTTGCAGTTGTGAGAGAAGAAGTTTCCGTGGATATGGATTCGTTTGATTACGGATTTTACATGTATGGACTGCAGCATTACGGAAACATGCCTCTGATCGAGGAAAACGAATTCCGGGAGGCAAAAAAGATCGAAGAACTTGTTATTGCAATCGATACTTCGGCCTCCTGCAAGGAAAAACTTGTGCAGCAGTTTTTGAATGAGACGGGGGCAATTTTAAAGCACCAGGAGAGTTTTTTCCATAAAGTGCATATCCGCATCATTGAATGTGATAACCAGATTCAAAAAGATATTCCAATCACAAATCTGGATGAAATCGAGGAATATACCGAGCAGTTTTCCGTTTCCGGAGGGTATGGAACGGATTTTCGGCCGGTATTTTCCTATGTAGAGAAATTAAGAAACAGCGGGGAACTCAAAAACTTAAAAGGACTGATGTATTTTACGGACGGGTATGGAGAATATCCGAAAAAACCGACAGATTATCAGACGGTATTTGTTTTTTACGGGGATGACACACCGCAGAAAACTTTTTCGGGAGAGCCGATAAAAGTGCCGGACTGGGCAGTGAAATTATATTTGTCAGAGGATACAAAAGGATAGATAAAGGAGAAATTTTATGAACATCAAACAGGCAAAACAGGAAATCATAAATACGGTTCAGGCGTACCTGACAAAAGATGAGACCGGGGAGTATGCGATTCCTGTGGAACGGCAGCGTCCGGTACTTTTGATCGGGCCGCCTGGAATCGGTAAGACCGCAATTATGGAACAGGTGGCGCAGGAGTGTGGGATCAATCTGGTTTCTTATACGATCACGCACCATACGAGACAGAGTGCGATCGGACTGCCGTTTATCTCGAAGAAAACCTATGATGGGGAGGATGTATCGGTCACAGAGTATACAATGAGTGAAATTATCGCCTCAATTTATGATCAGATTGAACAAAGCGGAATTCATGAGGGAATCCTGTTTCTCGATGAAATCAACTGTGTATCCGAGACGCTGGCTCCGACGATGCTGCAGTTCCTGCAGTACAAGACATTCGGAAATCACAGGGTACCGGATGGCTTTGTCATCGTTACGGCGGGAAATCCTCCGGAATACAACAAGTCGGTGCGCGATTTTGACATTGTTACCTATGACCGTGTCAAGCGGATTTATATAGAAGAAGATTTTTCTGTGTGGAAAGAGTATGCGTATAAAGCGCAGATTCATGGAGCAATTCTTTCTTATCTGGAGATTAAAAAGAACAATTTCTATTCGGTTGTGTCGGATCTGGATGGAAAACGGTTTGTGACCGCCCGTGGATGGGAAGATCTCTCACAGGTCATGAAAGTGTATGAACAGCTTGGATTTGCCATAGACTATGACTTTGTTGTGCAGTATCTGCAGGACGAGGAGATTGCCCGCGATTTTGCTGCTTATTATGAACTGTACAATAAGTATAAGAATATTTACCGTATACCGGAAATTTTAGAGGGCAGCATACCGGAAAACAGTATGACGATCAAAAATGCACCGTTTGATGAGAAGCTGAGTCTGCTTGGGCTGCTTTTGGACAGCCTGGGACAGGAATTTATTTCTTATTCCCGGAAAAAAGCTGCACAGGAAGCTTTTTTTGAGCAGCTGGGATTTTTGCGGAGCGATCTGAAGGAAGGATTGGGAAGCGGAAAAGAAATTCTGGAAAGACAGATTTCTTCTTATGACACCATGATCACTCACCGGAAAAAGGCCGGCATGATCGACAGGGAACAGGAAAAAGCCATGTGTGCGGCACTTCAGGCACTGAATGACTGCCTGATGGCACTGGCAGTCGAAGGAACCGGTGATGCAAAAGGAGATTTCTTATGTGTCAAGAAACTGTTTGATGAGAGGGAGCAGATCCGCCAGAAGGAAATTTCAGATGCAGGCCGTCATCTGACGCATGCATTTGAATTTCTTGCACGGGTATTTGGAGAGGGACAGGAAATGGTAATCTTTTTGTCCGAACTTTCGGCCGGTTATTACAGTCTGAAATTTGTCAGTGAATGTGGCAATGATGCCTATTATAAGTACAACAAACTTCTGCTTTTGAAAGAACGCACACAGGAGTTAAAGGACGAAGCAATGGAACTTCTGGGACTTTAGGGAATCAGGTTATGGTTTTTATGAATTTTTTTGATAGAGAAATTTCATAAGATCTATAGACAAATACTTCAGATTGTACTAAAATATGTAAAAATAATAGTATATCCAGTATTCCATAACGAAAAGTTATAGAACACTTGAATTGGAATAGAAAATGGAGGAAATGAAAATGGAGAAAAAAAATCTTGACTGGGGTAACCTGGGATTTGGTTACATGACCACAGACTACCGTTATGTTGCAAATTACAAGGATGGAAAGTGGGACGATGGAGCACTGGTAACAGATCCTACCGTTACATTAAATGAGTGTGCAGGTGTATTCCAGTATTCACAGTCCTGTTTTGAAGGATTAAAAGCATACACAACAGAGGACGGACATATTGTATGTTTCCGCCCGGACTTAAATGCAAGCCGTATGAAAGATTCCTGTGAGAGACTTGAGATGCCGGTATTCCCGGAGGAGCGTTTCGTAGATGCCGTAGAGCAGGTAGTAAAGGCAAATGCAGCATGGGTACCTCCATTTGGTTCCGGAGCAACGCTTTATATCCGCCCATATATGATCGCTACAAACGCTGTTATCGGCGTAAAGCCGGCAGATGAGTATCAGTTCCGTATTCTGGTTACACCAGTAGGACCTTACTTCAAGGGCGGCGCAAAGCCAATTACAATCCGTGTTTCTGATTTTGACCGTGCAGCACCTCACGGAACCGGACATATCAAAGCCGGACTGAACTACGCTATGAGTTTACATGCAATCGTAGATGCACATGCTCAGGGATATGCTGAGAACATGTATCTGGATCCTGCTACAAGAACTTATGTAGAGGAGACCGGTGGAGCAAACTTCATTTTCATTACCAAGGACGGAACATTCGTAACACCAAAGTCAGACAGTATTTTACCTTCCATTACAAGAAGATCTCTGATGGTTGTTGCTGAAAAGTATCTGCATATGCCGGTAGAGCACAGACCGGTTAAATTCTCAGAAGTACCTGATTTTGCAGAGTGTGGACTCTGTGGTACTGCAGCAGTTATTTCTCCAATCGGAAAAGTTGTTGATCATGGCAAAGAAATCTGTTTCCCGAGTGGAATGGAAGAAATGGGACCATACACAAAGAAACTGCGTGAGACACTTACCGGAATCCAGATGGGCGAGATTGAAGGACCGGAAGGCTGGGTTCACAAGATTATGTAAGTCTATGAGGGAACTGTTTTAAATATAAGTGTTTTCTATGTGACGGAAGACGGGGTACATTCTCTTTCTACAGAAAAATTTACAAAGCAGCGCCGATATTGATTTCAGGTTGGTTTTATAAAAGTTTTACGTTTACGCTATTAGCGTTATGCGATGGAACTACGGCGCAGTTGTAAATTTATTCTTCCGAAAGAAATGTACCCCGTTTTCCTGTTGGTTGGGAAAATTATAAGTAAAAACGATTCTTACAAATTCTGTAAATGGGATCTATTGATAAAAAATAGTGATTAAGGTGACACATTTCTTTATTTTCAATGCCTAAAATAAAGAAATGTCACCTGTAAGAGAAAAATTGCTTCTTCAGGTACCGATTATTTGAAAAAATGGTACCTGAAGAAGCAATTTTTATTTCATAGAGACTTTGTGGTATCTAAATGTTAAATTTTAAGTATATAGATACCATAACGGTATCTTTTATACAAATTTTCTTTGTATAGATACCAATACGTTTTTCAAATTATCTTTTCTCCAACCAACAGGAAGAAGGCGTATATTTCTTTCGGAAGAATAAATTTGCAACTGCGCCGTAGTTCCATCACATAACGCTAATAGCGTAAATGAAAAACTTTTATAAAACCAACCTGAAATCAATATCGGCGCTGCTTTGTAAATTTTTCTGTAGAAAGAGAATATACGCCTTCTTCCGTCACTTTGAGAAAACTTATATTTAAAACACTCGTACAAATCCACAGCATCGAAAAAAGCATTGACAGATACGCAATATGTGAGAAGATAGAAATAAGCCCCCACAAAAGGGTGCAAAAACAATACAGGAGATATGCATTTATGGCTCCAACTTATCGAAAGAGATATAAAAAACGAAGAACAAGAAAAGAACAGCTGCAGATGCGCATTTTAATGATTCTCATTGCCGTAATTTTGCTGGGATCCATTCTGGGAATCATACATAAAGTGAAGCAGGAACGGGCGCAGCAGACGGTGTCTGACAGCAGCTGGGATATTACAGATAAAAAATACGTTGACCAGAGACCGGAATTAGACGTGGAACTGCTTCCGGTCAATGAATATTCCCGTCCGGGGCTTGCACTTAAAAAGGTTCGTGGAATTGTCGTTCATTACACGGCCAATCCGGGAACGACTGCCATCCAGAACCGGAATTATTTCGCAGGGCTGGAACAATCTCACCAGACCAAGGCAAGCAGTCATTTCGTGATCGGGCTGGATGGAGAAATTGTACAGTGCATTCCCTGCAATGAAATCGCATATGCATCCAATAACCGAAACAGTGATACAATCGCAATCGAATGCTGTATTCCGGATGACACCGGAAAATTCAATGACAGTACGTATCAGTCATTGATCCAATTGACAACCTGGCTGATCGGAAGATATGATCTTGGAATTGAAGATGTGATCCGGCATTATGATGTGACAGGTAAAAACCTGTCTCTTATACACATCTGACGCTGCCGACGAATAGCCTTGTGTAG
>ERZ1026989.692-NODE-692-length-11283-cov-6.528500_pt1 | contig 11283 bp, 10 predicted proteins | sample MGYA00519250_ERZ1026989 | MGnify/ENA primary metagenome ERZ1026989 (study PRJEB26926, sample SAMN06164542) | human gut metagenome | biome: ENVO:00009003; feature: ENVO:2100002; material: ENVO:00002003 | host: Homo sapiens | place: USA | collected 2012 ... | reverse complement strand
GAGATTTCTGCCTGTCTCGTGGGCTCGGAGATGTGTATAAGAGACAGGTGGTTGACGACGACGTTGACGTCGATTGTCTGGCTACCGCGGCCGAGATAGCCGATCTGCGCCGAATAATGGCTGCCGTCGCCGACAAGCTCCGTGTCATTGTCCGAATACAGGTCGCCCCTGCCCATGAGTATCTGCGTCATGTCCACGCCGGCGCCGGGCGCACAGTCCGCATCCGTTTTGGCATAGAGCAGCGCACCGTCCTGTGCACCGAGCACCTGCACAAGGCGCAGAGACGCATGGTCATGCAGCGTCAGCGCCGTTTCCACGGCGAAGCTGTCCTGCGTATCCAGCACCATATACACCGTTGCCTGCACACCGGCGGCCACTTCGACCGCAATGTGCTTGCGGCTATGGCCCTCGGCGCCGGTCAGGCGGATGTGCAGCGGCTGCGCCTGATTTTCCGCTGTAATTGCATATGAATCCGTCCCGAGATCGGCCGTGTCGGCCACATTCCACGGGATGGTCGCTTCGTTGACCTGGAGATGGTTCCACGTTCTGGTCGGCAGTTTGTTGACGACCAGCTGTTCACTCGTATTCACGATATTCCCTCCTTTCGGAATGTGCGGTCAGCCGATGCTGCCCTTCATCTCGAGACGAATGAGATTGTTCATTTCCACCGCGTACTCCAGCGGCAGCTCCTTGGAGACGTTGTCCGCAAAGCCGCTGACGATCAGCGCACGGGCGTCCTCCTCGCTCATGCCGCGGCTCATGAGATAAAACACCGCCTCGTTGCTGATGCTGCCGATCTTTGCCTCATGACCGACGGCGGCGTCCTTCGTGCGGATGTCCATGGCCGGGACGGTATCGGAGCGGGACTCGGAGTCAAGCATCAGCGACTGGCAGGACACGGAGGATTTTGCGTGCTTGGCGCCCTTTTGCACCACGACGCTGCTGCGGAATGTGCTGATGCCGCCGCTCTTGCTGATCGAGCGCGTGTTCATATACGAACTTGTGTTCTTGCCGATGTGCACGACCTTCGCGCCGGTGTCGAGGTTCTGCCCCGCGCCGGCAAACGTGACGCCGGTGAATTCCATCTTGGAGTTATCGCCTTTGAGCACGCTCATCGGGTACAGGCAGCCGACATGGGAGCCGAACGAACCGGACACCCACTCGATCACGCCGCCCTCTTCCACGAGCGCGCGTTTTGTATTGAGGTTATACATATTTTTCGACCAGTTCTCGATGGTCGAGTAGCGCAGCTTGGCGTTTTTCTTCACGTACAGCTCCACGCAGCCGGCGTGGAGGTTCGCAACGTTATATTTCGGCGCCGAGCAGCCCTCGATAAAATGCAGACTCGCGCCCTCATCGACAATGATGAGTGTGTGCTCAAACTGGCCCGCACCCTTGGCGTTCAGACGGAAGTACGACTGCAGCGGGATGGACACCTGCACGCCCTTCGGCACATACACGAACGAGCCGCCGGACCAGACCGCGCCGTGCAAGGCCGCAAACTTATGGTCGCGCGGTGTGACGAGCTTCATGAAATACTTGTGCACCATATCGGCGTATTCGCCCTTGAGCGCGCTCTCCATGTCGGTGTAGACGACGCCCTGTGCAGCCACTTCGTCCCGGACGTTGTGGTACACGAGCTCGGAATCGTACTGCGCGCCGACGCCGGCAAGCGATTTGCGCTCCGCCTGCGGGATGCCGAGACGCTCAAAGGTGTCTTTAATATCCTGCGGGACGTCCTTCCAGTCGCTTTTCATGTCGGTCTTGGGACGGACGTATGTTGCAATGTGATCCATGTCCAGCCCCTCGATGGACGGGCCCCAGTCCGGGATCGGCATCTCGTTATAGATCTGCAGCGACTGCAGCCGGAACTGCTGCATCCAGACCGGATCGCCCTTTTCCTTCGAGAGCCGGTCGATGATCTCCGGCGTCAGGCCCTCCTGCATACGATAGGCATCGTCCTCTTTGTCGCGGATGTCATAGACGCTGCGGTCAATGTCCGCGACCTGACTTTTTTCCTTCATTCGGATCGCCTCGCTTTCAGTCTGCCCGGATGCCGCCAAAGCCGTTTTCATTGATGGTATCTACAAGCGATGCATCGCCGTTTTTCACAATGACGCCCTGCTCCATGATGTGCGCGGCGTCCACCGTCAGCGCCTCGAGAATGCGGGTGCTGTGCGTGATGATGAGCAACGAGCCGTGCACGCGCTCACGATAGAGCTGCACGCCCTTGGAGACCGTGCGCACCGCGTCGACGTCCAGACCGGAGTCCGTCTCGTCGAGGATGGCAAGCTTCGGCTCGAGCATGAGCATCTGCAGGATCTCCGCTTTCTTTTTCTCACCGCCGGAAAAGCCCACATTCAGGTCGCGCTCAGCATAGGAAGCGTCCATCGCCAGCAGTTGCATCGTCTCGGCAAGCTTCTTCTTGAAGTCCCAGAGGCGGATGCGCTTGCCGGTCTTCTGCTCGAGCGCACTGCGAATAAACGCGCTGAGCGTCACGCCGGGCACCTCGAGCGGATTCTGAAACGACAGAAAAATACCCTTCTTCGCGCGCTCGTTGACCGGCAGCCGTGTGATATCCTCGCCGTCAAAGACGATCTTTCCGGCCGTGACCGTGTACTCCGGATTGCCGGTGATCGCATAGCCGAGCGTGGACTTGCCGGTGCCGTTCGGCCCCATGAGCACATGCGTCTCATCCTTGCCGACGGTCAGGTCCACGCCGTGCAGGATCTCTTTCTCGCCCGCACTCACGTGCAGGCCGCTGACTTCAAGCAGGTTGCTGTTCATATATGTATCCTCCGTTCCCAATGGCAAACCGTGCCTGACGGCACGGCTGCATACGCATACACCAATTCAGAGAGGCTCAGGATGGTCCGGCACAAAATCCTACCTCATCGAGATGAATTATATGCCTATATTCCTATGTTGTCAATAGGAATATAGGATCAAGGCAGCAAAAAAAGCACGCACGACTCAATAGCCGTGCGTGCTTTTGACACAGATGCTCAGAATTGGAACAGGTTCAGGCCGATCTCCTCACTGTGAAAACGATCCACTCTTCCGTCGATAACCGTGATGACCATCTCACAGGTGGCGCTGATAACGGCGCGGTTGAGATGCCCGCCGAACACTTCGCCCTTCTCATTACCGGCGCTCATGTGCAGGTGCGTGTAAAACGCGCCGTCCATCGTGTTGATCGTGCCGGTCAGCGAGACGATCTCGAAATCGCCCGCGAACGAATTGGCGTGGTACTGCTTTTCGGCCGTGTGGAACACGCCGACCGTAAACTCCCCGACTGCACCGAGCGCCTGCACGCTCGCGAGCTTGATCTGCTCGGCCTGCGCAATGGCCGCAACCTGCTCAAGCACTTCTTCCCCACGGTCGATGCGGGCGACGATGGTGTTTCCAAATCTTCGATACTCCATGGTTCTCCTCCTTTGCTTCGTTACCGCAATTATACCGCGCCCCCCTGCCGGCCGCAAGGGGGCGCAGGAAATTATTCGAGCTCGAATGCGCCGGTATAGAGCTGGTAGTACACGCCCTTTTCGGCGATGAGCTTTGCATGGTTGCCGCGCTCGATGATGCGGCCATGGTCAAGCACCATGATGACGTCCGCATTCTTGACCGTCGAGAGCCGGTGCGCGATGACGAACACCGTGCGCCCCTCCATGAGCTTATCCATGCCGCTCTGCACGAGCGCCTCCGTGCGGGTGTCGATGGAGCTGGTCGCCTCGTCGAGGATCATGACCGGCGGATCGGACACAGCCGCGCGTGCGATGCTCAGCAGCTGCCGCTGGCCCTGGCTCAGGCCGCTGCCGTCGCCCTTGAGCACGGTGTTGTAGCCGTCGGGCAGCATGCGGATGAAATGGTCGGCATTGGCAAGCTTCGCCGCCGCGATGCATTCGTCATCCGTCGCGTCCGGATTGCCGTAGCGGATGTTCTCCATGACGGTGCCGGTGAAGAGGTTCACGTCCTGGAGCACGATGCCGAGGCTGCGGCGCAGATCTGCCTTGCGGATCTTATTGATGTTGATGCCATCGTAGCGGATCTTGCCGTCGGCAATGTCGTAAAAGCGGTTGATGAGGTTTGTGATCGTCGTTTTTCCGGCGCCGGTCGCACCGACGAAGGCGACCTTCTGGCCGGGCTCGGCGTAGAGCGTGATGTCATGCAGGACCTCTTTGTCCGGCGTATAACCGAAGTCCACGTGATCGAACACGACGCGCCCGGCAAGCTTCGTGTATGTGACCGTGCCGTCGCCGTGCGGGTGCTTCCACGCCCAGAGACCGGTGTGGTGGTCGGTCTCGGCGAGCGTGCCGTTTTCCTCCTTGGCGTTGACAAGCGTCACATAGCCGTCGTCCGTCTCCGGCTCGGCATCCATGAACGCGAAAATGCGCGATGCGCCGGCCAGTGCTGTGACGATGGAGTTGAACTGGTTGGAGATCTGCGAGATCGGGTTTGTAAACCCGCGCGAGAGCGTGAGGAAGGATGCGATCATACCGAGCGTGAGCGTGTTCATGCCCGTCAGGCCGAGGTTCGGCGTGCCGGCAATCGCCATCGTGCCGCCGATGACGGCGATGATGACATACTGCAGGTAACCTACGGCGTTCATCATCGGCATCATGCTGTTGGCCATGCCGCTGGCGCGCGCGGCGTTTTCCGCCCAGACGCGGTTGCGGCGGCGCAGCTCCGCCTTGCTCTGCCCCTCGTGGCAGAAGACCTTGACGACCTTCTGGCCGTTGACCATCTCCTCAACATAGCCGTTGAGATCGGCCAGCGCCGTCTGCTGCGCCATGAAGTAGCCGCCGATGCGGCCGGTGAGCTTGCGCACGAACACGAGAATGAGCGCCATGACGGCGCACACGATCAGCGTCAGCCAGATGCTGATGTACAGCATGCAGAAAAACACTGCCGCAAGCGTGAACACAGACGATACGAGCTGCGCCATGGACTGCGCGATCATCTGGCGCAGCGTATCGGTATCGTTTGTGTACAGGCTCATGATGTCGCCGTGCGTATGCGTGTCAAAGTAGCGGATGGGCAGGCTCTGCATCTTCTCAAACATCTCGTCACGGATGCGCTTGAGCGTGCCCTGGGCGATCGTGACCATGCGGCGGTTATACAGCCACGTGGCCAGCGTGCCGACGAGGTACACGCAGCCGATGGTGATCAGCGCACGGATCAGGCCGGAATAGTCCGGCGACGCTGTGCCGAGCATGGGCACAATATAGCCGTCGATCAGCTTTTGCAGGAACATGGACGAGGCCGCGCCTGCGACCGCGCTCAGCAGGATGCAGACCGTCACGAGCACGAGCGTGCCCTTATAGGCGCGCATATACGACAGCAGGCGCTTGAGCGTCTGGGAATCAAACTTCGGGCGTTCAGGCATCGTCCTCGCCTCCCTTCTGCTGGGACTCATAGACCTCGCGGTAAATTTCGCACGTGCGCAGCAGCTCATCGTGGCAGCCGACGGCGTCAATGTGGCCGTCATCGAGCACGACGATACGGTCCGCGTTCAGCACCGAGCTGATGCGCTGCGCGATGATGATCTTCGTCGTCTCCGGGATATAGGCGGAAAGGGCCTGCTGGATCTGCGCATCCGTGCGCGTGTCGACGGCGCTCGTCGAGTCGTCGAGAATGAGCACCTTCGGCTTTTTCAGCAGCGCGCGGGCGATGCACAGGCGCTGCTTCTGGCCGCCGGAGACGTTCGTGCCGCCCTGCTCGATATAGGTGTCATAACCGTCCGGCATGGCGGAAATGAATTCATCCGCACACGCGAGCACGCAGGCGTGACGGAGCTCCTCGTCCGTGGCGTTTTCGTTACCCCAGCGGAGGTTTTCCTTGATCGTTCCGGAAAACAGCTCGTTTTTCTGCAGCACCATGGCAACGGCGTTGCGCAGCGTCTCCAGATCATAATCGCGCACGTCCACGCCGCCGAGCGTCAGCCTGCCGCCGGTGACATCGTACAGACGCGGGATGAGCTGCACGAGCGAGGACTTGGACGCGCCCGTGCCGCCGATGACGCCGATCGTCTCGCCGGAACGGATGTGCAGATCAATGTCATCGAGCACCTTTTTGTCCGCCTTGGAGGCGTAGACAAAACTCACATGGTCAAAATCAATGGCGCCGTCGCGCACGGCCATGATCGGGTGCTCCGGATTTTGAATGTCCGTCTTTTCCTCGATCACCTCGGCGATGCGGCGCGCGGACGAGAGCGAGATCGTCAGCATGGCAAAGACCATGGACAGCATCATCAGGCTCGAGAGGATCTGCATGGCATAGGTGATGAGCGCAGTGAGGTTGCCGGTCGTCAGGCCGAGTGCCGGGTCATTGCCGCTGGCGATGATGGCCTTGGCACCGAGCCAGGAGATGATGATCATGCACGCGTAGATGCATGACTGCATCAGCGGCGCGTTGAGCGTGATGAGCCGCTCGCCCTTGGAAAAGTCCTTGTAAATGCGCTCGGAAATGGCGCCGAATTTGCGGATCTCGTGCTGTTCCTGATTAAAGGACTTCACGACACGGATACCGCGGACATTTTCCTGCACGACGTTATTGAGCTCGTCATATGTGCGGAAAACGCGCGTGAAGATCGGGAACACGCTGCGGATGATGAAAAACAGCGCCACGGCAAGGATCGGCAGAATGATGAGAAACGTCATGGAGATGTCACGGCTGATGCGGAACGACACGATCATGGAAAAGACCAGCATGACCGGTGAGCGGATCGCCATACGCATGAGCATCTGAAAGGCATTCTGCACGTTCGTGACATCCGTCGTCAGGCGCGTGACGATGGACGCAGTGGAAAACTTGTCGATGTTGGAAAACGCAAAGGTCTGCACGTTGTTGTACATATCCTCACGCAGGTTCGCGCCAAAGCCGACGGATGCACGCGCCGCGATGCGCGCCGCGAGCACGCCGGTCGCCAGCTGGAACGCCGCCAGCAGCAGCAAAAATGCACCGAACTTCCAGACCGCCGCCATGCTGCCGCCCTCAATGCCGAAGTCAATGAGGTTGGACATGAACAGCGGGATCACGATCTCAAACACGACCTCCAGCGCCGAGAGCGACACCGTCACGAGCGCGGGGCCTTTGTTTTCCCGCAGGCTGCGGGATAATGTATGAAGCATGGATTTCCTCCTTCCTGGATCACGGGCCTGTCAGCCGAGATCGGCATAGATCGTGCGCAGCGCCGATTCCAGCGCCGCGATCTGTTCCGGCGTCAGCGAGCGGAGCATCTGCTGCTCCGTTGTCTGGATCGTGGCGTGCATATCCTGCGCGACCGCGGCAGCGCGCTCCGTCTGGCTGACGATCTTGCTGCGTTTGTCCGCCGGGTCGAGCCGGCAGCGCACGAAGCCATTTTGCTCCATGCGGTTGATGATGCCCGCCACCGTCGGGTGCGACACCTGCAGAAAGCCCTCGATCTCCTTTTGCGTCGCCTGACCGCCGCTGCGGTCCAGATAGCCCAGCACGCGGCTTTGCGTCAGCGTCAGCCCCTGCTGCGCAAGATCGGCATCTGCCCGCATTTTGATCTTATCCGTAATCATTTTTAATAGACATCCGATTTGAAATTGCTCCATGATACGCCTCCAATGTGTAGCACGCTACGCATTATAGCGATAATATTTTTTGTCGTCAAGAGGCGTCACAAATTGTTTACATGCGAAAAAAGCCCGCCTGCCGAAGCAGACGGGCTGTACAGAAAAAGATTACAGGTGCTGGTCGCGGTCGATCTTGTCGTAGTGCTTGAGCAGGATGCCCTCCATGACGGAAGTCAGCTTCATGTCCAGGTTCCAGAAATAGATGACAAACGTGACCACGAACGCGCCGAGTGCGCCGAGCGACACACCCGCAAGGGCCTTGAGCAGCTTGCATTTCAAATTGTTCATGTTCGATCTCCTCTCTGATTACCAGGACTTCTCGTCCTTCAGGATCTCCAGGCTCGGATCCACGGGCTCTTCCTGCATGACGGTGCGCATATAGTCATTGACCTGCTGACGCACGCCCTGCCGTGAGATGACACGCGGGTCGAACAGATCGTGCGTGACCCAGACGAGGTGGATGCCGTGCTCGCGGGCGCGCTCTTCAAACAGACCGTGCATGCCGTCGAGTGCCTTGCAGCTCATGTGCTCCCAGAGAATGACCATGTCGGCATTGAACTGCTCGCAGAACTCCCACAGCTCATCAAGCAGCACCTTGTAGCCGCCGTGGGTACGGTTGCGCATGATCATGTTTTCGGTCAGCCATGCCATATCGTAATACGCCTGCTCACGGTTTTCGGGCGTGTCAGTCGTGGCGAGCTCGCGTGTCGAGACCATGGAGAGCATATCCGTCAGCGGCACGATGCCCCAGCAGTTGAGCAGCCAGACGAGGAAGTCCATATAAAAGTGCGATTGCACGCCCCAGACGATGGCGCGGTGGCGGTACTCGTTGGCGGCCTTCTTCTGCTTGCGGTAGGCACGCTCGGCGAGCTGGGTGATCTTGCGGTCGACCTCGCGGAATGCCGGGACCTTGCCGCAGATGGCCATGTAGTTCGTCTCCGTGTACAGCGCGAGGTTGGAGCCAAAGACCTGCGGATAGTCGGTCTTGTTCATCTCCAGCCACTCGAGGCGGCACTTGGTGGCGTAGTTCACGCGCTCGGCGCATTCGAAGTACGCCTTCCAGTCCCACTTCTCGCCGGTGTGCTCCTCGATGAAGGCGATGGCATTTTTGATCTCCTGCGCGGCGTAATCCTGCACGTCGTCCTCGCGGTGGCGCAGGGGCGCTGCCAGCTGGAACACCGGAATGCCGTCCTCAAGCTCGAGGCGCTTGGAAATGACGCCGTTTCCGAGCAGAGAGCCGTCGCACGTCGTGTTGCACTGCACGGCGCACGCGCCGAGCACCGGCGCGTCGTCGTCGATGGACACACCGGCCTCCGCCTCCGGCATCGGGCAGACATCGCCCGCGAGGCCGTACTCCTGCGCGACGTCGATATAATGCTCGGCTGCGTGCTGGTTGAGCAGCACGGAGACATAGGTCGACGGCGTCTCACGGCTCAGGCCCTTGAGCGTCGGGAAGCCCATCATGACGGCGGTCATCTCGTTTTCGTCCACGAGCACGACCTTGTCGGAGAATTTCTTGTCCTTGCCGATGCGGCGGTCGCCGCGGAAGAGACCGTCGAGCAGCTTTGCCACGTCCTCGATGATAAGATCCTGCTCCAGGTGGCAGATGCGCAGATATTCATCGCGCAGGCCCTGGGTGTGGCGGTCGACCATCATGGGCACGGCCAGATAGTTGGCCATCCAGCGATAGCGGAACATGGCCTTGATGTTGCGCGGCTTGGAGACCATCTTCGCCATGGTGATCCAGTTGTGCAGCCAGCGGGAATAATCATACGGTCTTTCTTTTTCAAACCATAGAGCATACCGAGATATTCCTGCATTTCCTCACAGAGAAAATGCGGCATTTTAATTGTGCGATTGCTTTTCTTTGTTTTCGGTGTGGTAATCACATCTTCGCCGTGTAAACGCTGATAGGATTTGTTAATCGTGACCGTTTCCTTATCAAAATTGAAATCAGCGGCGGTTAAGGCTAATAATTCGCCCTCACGAATGCCGCACCAGTAGAGCATTTCAAAGGCATAAAAGGAAACAGGTTTGTCCATCATTTCATAGGAAAATTTCTTGTATTCTTCCTTTGTCCAAAACAGCATTTCCTTGTGTTCCTCACTTCCCATATTTCCCACCTTTGCGGCAGGATTGGAACGCAATTCATAATAGCGTACAGCGTGATTGAAGATAGCCGACAACTGATTGTGCAGCGTTTTCAGATAGGTTTGTGAATACGGTTTTTTCTTCTCGTCACGGTAGGCAAGCATTTCATTCTGCCAAGTGATAATCTCCTTTGTGGAAATCTCGCTTATTTTCAACTTGCCGAAATAGGGCAGTATCTTCGTGCGAATGATATGCTCCTTTGTCAGCCAAGTGTTTTCTTTCAGGCGGTTTTTTACATCGTTGATATACAGTTCCGTAAAGGCTTCAAAGCTCATATCAAGGTCAGACGAATTTTGTAGCTGAAACATTCGTTCCCATTCCTGCGCTTCTTTCTTTGTGGCGAAACCCCGCTTACATTTCTGCTTGCGTTCGCCTTTCCAGTTCATATATCTCGCCATCACATACCAAGTGCCGTTGTCCTCATTTTTGAATACTGGCATTATTTACTCTCCTTTCCTGCTCCGTAGAGCCTTTCATAAAAATACTGGCGGTTTACACGACCCGCAATCGTAATAAAGCCCTGTTCTTTCAACTCTTCGTTCAGTTTTCTGATGAGCTTATAGGCATAGGGCTTTGATACGCTTAGTTCCTGTGCCACATCATCGGCACGAATAAATTTGTTTTCCATATCGTCAGTCCTTTCATAAGATTTTTAAGTTGCCGTTCTCTCCGAATATCGTTCCTGCCCCCATTTCAGCGGCGTTATCTCGTTCACTCTTGAATAAATCAAAAGGTCTTGGCGAAGTATCCTACTCGGACGGTCATCTAGTTTTTATTAAGCATATTCGCTTAGTGTTTTCTATTATACTAAGCAGATATGCTTTTGTCAAGAGGCTTTCGAGAAAATATTAAACTTTTTTGTTTCATTCCCTCTTGACAATTCCTAAACATATCTGCTATACTGATTGCAGTACATAAGCAAGGAGTGTAAACACTATGGCTATTGGCGAAAGAATACATTTTTTCAGACTCTTGCGTGGTATGACGCAAAAATATCTTGGTACGGCTGTCGGCTTTCCCGAACGGAGCGCAGATGTGCGTCTGGCACAATACGAAACTGGCTCCCGTAAACCAAAAGCAGACTTAACGGCTGCATTGGCACAGGTGCTTGAGGTTTCCCCGCAAGCTCTTGATGTTCCCGACATTGACAGCTACATCGGTCTTATGCATACCTTATTTACCCTTGAAGATATTTACGGTCTTACCGTCAGCGAAGCAGACGGAGAAGTCTGTCTGAAAGTCAACAAGGACAAAGGTAAGGACGCTGCCGAGTTATCAAAAATGCTCTGTGCTTGGAAAGAACAGGCAGACAAGCTATCTTCCGAGGAAATCAGCAGGGAAGAATACGACAACTGGCGTTATCACTATCCGAAATTCGATACCACACAAATCTGGGCGAAAGTTCCCTCAAAAGAATTAAGCGACACATTAGCCGAAGCATTCAAAGAGCAACTCAAACCCGATAAATAAAGAACGACAAAAAGCCCTTAGCTATGAGTTACTACCCACAGCTAAGGGCTTTGTTTATAAT
>ERZ1026989.666-NODE-666-length-11465-cov-6.520070_pt1 | contig 11465 bp, 10 predicted proteins | sample MGYA00519250_ERZ1026989 | MGnify/ENA primary metagenome ERZ1026989 (study PRJEB26926, sample SAMN06164542) | human gut metagenome | biome: ENVO:00009003; feature: ENVO:2100002; material: ENVO:00002003 | host: Homo sapiens | place: USA | collected 2012 ... | reverse complement strand
AAAGGTAGAGGAAATAAAATGGAAGAAAGTACACTAAAAAGGTAGAGGAAATAAAATGGAAGAAAGTACACTAAAAAGGTAGAGGAAATAAATGGAAGAGTGGTAACAGGAGCGTGGCGAGGGGAGGGAGGCACAATGAAATTCGATAATGATTTAACGTAAGTCGATAAGAGTATATCGTATTACAATAAAAGCATATTGTTTTACGATAGCAACAAGCGTATAATCGAGCCTGTTGAAAGGCATGTGGAAAAGGTGGAAAAGCGGGGAGGGGCAAAACTTATGAAAAAACAAAAATAAATCGCAAATTTATCGATAAACAATATTGACAATCGCCAAATAAATGCTATAATAGAATCAACAAAAGAAAACATTGTAAATTGAAAGGAAGAGGGAAAGATGAAAGTGGTAGAGTATGCGGGGCTGTTGAGTGATAATAAATACAGTGGTGTTATTTATGGAGTATGGGAAGAGGATGGAGGATACCGCATAAAAGTATTTTATAAGAGCAGTACAGCTAAAAGATGGTATAATAATCAGGGTATTAGTAACGTACATTGGTATATAAAAGAATACGCATAATTCTAGGAGGGTAGTTATTATGTTTGAAACCTATATGAAAATAGGGAGTAACTATTATGGAACCAACGACACTATTTTTGTTATTGAGCGGCCGCAGTTAGCAATTGACATGAATGCGTTTAAAAGTTTTTGGGAAGACAAACCTGTTATAAGTGAGATACCTGAAACCGATTATACAAATCGGATTGAAAAGGATATTGCAGAAGAATATGAAACTCTTACCTAATAATAAAACTGTTTGCGAGATCATATGAAGCGGTATATGATACTAAAGTGGAAATATTGGATGAGTTTGCAATTTTTAATCTACGCAAATAGAAAGGAAGAGGGAAAGATGAAATATGAATATATTAAGCAAAAATGGAAGAGGGTTAACAGTTTAGCTGTTAACCCTCTTCCATTTTACCTAGATTTTTTCAGTAACTAACGGCATAGCTGTGTGTGTTCCATCCTGATCCCACGCATATAGCCAGATATCCGGGGCAGGGCCGCCAATACGCAAGTACAGGGAACCAGGTCTAGACTGTTGCAATACTGGCAAAGCGGGTGTTTCATTCGACCATGCAACACGATAGATATATGAATCATCTGTAGATAGGCTAATACCGAACCAATTATCAGAACTGTCTGTCTTTGTAGATAGACCTTTTGTTCTGGTATTGATTTTATTTGCAAGGTTGCCCACCTGTGTTATTGTATTAGTCGCGCTAGCAAGGTTAGTTTGCAAATCACTGATATCCGATACATTGTTGTTGACATCATCCCTAAGAGTTGATATCTGCTGAGTATGGCCGCTTACAGTCGTTTGCAAGGTTTCAATTTCATTTTCGATAGAAGAGGTATCCGATCCATTATACAGCGTTTTAACCTCCTGTGTGCCTGTCTGGGAATACCCATACGTATTTCCAGTTAATCCAGTTTGTGTTAAATACAAAGAGCCGGGGGCAGATGCTTTCGTAATAGCTTCTATCGGCGCGGAGGGTGACCATCCGATCCGGTAATTATCCGATCCTACCAAAAGGTTAAAGCCGAACCACCCGGATACAGTGTCATTTACTGTACTAAATCCTTTAGTGTTATTTTCAAGTGTGTTAATCCGATTGTTGATACCGCTTATGCTAGCGTTAGATAATCCTTTGTACCATGCTTCAACCTTATTTGTTGCGGTTTGGCTCCAACCCATGGCTCCCGTTAAAGATGAAATTCCTTGATTAAATAAATAGACAGATCCGCGGCTTGACGTAGAAAGCATATCCTCTGTAGCACTATTACACCATGCAATTCTGTAATTAAGATTTGTATCCGTATTTAGCGTAATACCGTACCAAGCACCGCCGCCAGAAACGTTAGTAGAGATACCTTTGGTTCTGGTATCAAGGGTTTCCAAGCTACTTTCTAATTTTGCTACAGTTTGGTTAGTATTGCTCAACCCCTTATTCAAATCGGTAATAGCCTGTGTATTGCCACCCACACTATCCTGTAGACTGGAAATTGCCGTGGAATGGTCGCTGGTCAAATCCTGCAACGCTTTAATGGCTTGTGCGTTCTGGGCGGCACTGGATTCCACATTGTTGATATCGCTGGTAATCTGGTTGTAGATTGTACGTGAAATCGAAGTAAAAGCAGGTTGCGTCCCTTTCGTGCTGTTCTGCACATGCGCCCATGTCCAGTCATCCTGAGGGCCGCCGATCTGATAATATACGGAGCCGGGGCGGGACGTTTGCAACACAGAAGCGGCGGGAGCATCGGTTGACCATGCAAGGCGATATACATATTTATCATCGGTTTGCAGATTGAGGCCAAACCAATTGTTTGCGCTGTCCGTTTTCGTAGATAGTCCCTTTGTCCGGGTATTGATAGCGGTAATATTATTGGCATTCGCCTGTACTTTTTTCGTAAGATCTGCAATTTGCTGGGTGTGCTGTGTCGTAAGCGTTTGCAAAGCATCAATTTCACTTTGCATTGTCGTGATCAACTCGCTATGCCCGTTAATAGTTTCGATAGCGGCATTTAATTTAGCAGTTAATTTACACAAAACTTCATAAAATGACAGGCTGTCATCTAATACGGCGGGCATAACCTTTTGGCACCAAAATGCAAAGGGGGTTAATTCGTTCATATTTACCTCCTTAAAAAACCGTCATAAACAGCGGTTTCAATTCCTCTATAATCATTTTATCAATATTTATAAAGGTTTCACGATATTTTAACAGCATTTCGCTTTGTAACATATTATAATCCCGTTCTGCTGTTTCTGTCCTATCAATATTGTTTGTATATTGAGATTTAGAAGAAGTTGTATTTGTATTATTGATTTCACTTTTACTCGTCCCGTTATCTGTGTGTTCTTGCGTAACGGTGCCAACGTCTGTACCGTTATCGCTAATATTATCTTTGTTAAAGGTGGCTTCTGATGCGTATAGATTGTTTTCAATGTCATCCACAGACAAAATAGCTTGCGGCGTATCGCTTTTAATCTGTTGTGTATTGGCGATCCTTTGATTTGTAATGGTATGCGAATTTCTGTCATCTGCTGTAAATGTGTTAGAATTTGTATTGTTGGTTTCTCCTGTCAAAGTTTCATTTCCATCTACAGAATTATTCCCGGTAGCCTTGTCTACTATTGTTTTAGTTTCGGTTATTTTAGTAAGCGGCTCAATTTCAATTAGTTGCGATTCATACAGTTTATTATAATAAGGCATTATAACATTCATTTTATTTTTAAAGCGGATAGCCCATCTAGCAACTGTTTCTTCACAAATTTCTGAAAAATAATAAGAATTTATAATGTTGTCGTTAAGTGTTTTACGGTAAGATTCGTTAAAAATAGGATAATCATTCAATCCGAAATCGTATCCTATTTCAAGAATATACCGCAATTCCATAGTATATTTACTCATCGGAATATAACACCAACTTTTTAATAAATTTACCTATTGTAATAAATACGTTAGCTATCTTTTTCAGGGCCTTCCCGATCTTCATCTTTCTCCACCTCCGGGTTATCAAGTCCAATAATTTCTGCGGTGGAAATCAAATTAAATTCAACGTCAATATTTAATCCAAACATATCGTTTATTTTTCGACAAGCTTGTTTCCTAGCGTTTAGAGCGGTTAGACGTGTCATTTCAATTTCATTAGTATTCACGGCAACTTCACACGCAAGCATCCTTTCCCGCTTATCCAATGAAGTTGACACGCCTAGATAGGACAAAACCTCCGCCCAATATTGTAATTTAAGTTTATAAAGTTCATCTCCTTTATATTCGCTGTGCGTATCCAATGTTTTAAAATCATCAGAAATCAAAGTACCCTTTCTACCATAAATAACAGGATAGTTGCCCTCATATTGCATATACAAATTTTTCATTGATAGCAAATTTTCTTCATCACACAGGATAAGTACAGGTGTTTTCTGTGCTTTTGCATTGATGTCAATAACCCTTTGAACCTCCGCTATGCGTTCGGCGTATTCCCAAATTACAGAAAATGACGGCATACGCAAATAGTTATTATATATCAAAACGGAATTAGATATATCTCTGTCGGCATAAAACCCGCTAGGCGCATAAGCATGATATCTGGTAGGGATATTATAAGGATTAAATATGCCTTCAAAATTGCAGGTTAAAGCCATATAGCCAAAAGTTTCATCATCAAAAAATAGACAATAACCTTTGTTAAAAAGTACCAGTTCTAAAAAACGCTCGTCAACGCTATGGGGTAGCCCTTTCCATTTAAACCGATTTATAGCGATCTCTTCCAAGCGTAAAAAAGTATTAACAAAAGTTAAATCATTTGATTTTACCGCTAAATTAAAAGGATCCCCATTCTTTGGTCTCATTATACCACCCCGTTTGGCAACGAATAATTTCCAACATCTGTTGTATGCCAAAATGTAATGCCACGGTCAAACATTGCTTTAATAGCGGCAACCGCGTCTAGCGGCGCGTTACATTCTAGCACACAACCGTTTGTTTTTATGTAGTTCCAATTTTGACGGCTCATAATATTGGGCGTTTTTACTTCCTGCACAGCGTATCCGAAACGGTCAAAAAATGAATCGATGCGTTTAGCAACGTGTTCTTCAAGATAAATATTATAACTGGTAAAACATTGGTGATTAACTGCATAATTGCCATTGGTAACATTCGCTGGGCCTTTAAAAGTCGGGGGCAATACTTGCATATCAGCATCTTTGCCCAATACAGTCAAAGAGCTTTGTCCAACACCTGCCAAACCTCCGACTGCGCCAGCAACATTTCCAGTCGCTAAACCTGCAAGCGTACTTAAACCCCCGGATAAAATAGAAGTAGCCATACTATTCATATTCTGAGCAAACCACTGTCGATATGTGTCATATGTCCAAGAACATAGCGGAAAATTGGAAAGCGTTAAACATTCGTAAAAAGGCTGTCTCAATCCATCATAATCATTGGGAAACAAATAAAAAGTTACGCCCGGCGCAATACTGCCGGTACAAGTGAACTCAATAGTATTATTAGCAAACAATTCATACTTGTATTCTTTTGTTTGGCCTTGGTTATTATCCACACAAATATATGTAAAAGGATATGTTAATAATTTTTTATTTCGTGGGGTATAACTGCCATTTGCACTAGGCTTAGTAGTATTGTATGTAAGAGCTTTACAATCAATTAAAAGTTTATTACTAACATTGGCATACTTTGCGGGAAATGTATAAATAACAAGTACAGAATTTTCTTTACCCTCTGGCCAATTTTTTAAATCAGAAGCTAATTGCAATACTGCTTGTAAGCTATCATAAAATACATAATTAGCGCCGGTAAAAACTTTTTGAAAAATTGCGCCGTCTACTTGTGAGCCATCGGGATTTATTGTAGTCGCCAACACATAGCCCACAGTATTGCCAATATCATTGTCCATATCGCTTGACAATTGATTCAAAATTCTTGAGCGTTTATATATTAGCCCGCCAACCGGTTCAGGGACGATATTGACTCCCACTGTATCGTCTGCGACTGTTTCACGCTCAACAAAGGATTCTTTTAAAGTTAATTCAAAATACCATGTCTGAATATAGTCTTGCTCAAGATATACAAGGCTAGTAGATTGGTTTACATATTCAATCTTAGTAACAAAAGCGTAAAACCATTTTGAACCAAAATTTGCATTGCGATAAATGGCATAGTTTATGCCGTTCATGGTTTCCGCATTGACCGGAACCCTTATGGCTTGATCATGCCGCTGATATGTAAACGTGTCGAAAGAATGTACAGCCTTACTATAGAAATAATTTAGCTGTGCATTTTGATCGGAAAAGGTTATTGTATCTTGATAACTGTTATTTAAGGGAATATTAGAACACAAATGGACAATTGTTTCAGGAGTAAATAGCGCCATGTTTTACCTCCTATAACGCCGGGGAGGAAACCCTCCCCGGCTATAGTAGAAATTAGGCCGAAATAGTCACAGTGGCCGCCTTTGTGATAGAAGTATCCTGAGCAAGAATACAATTGACAGTCAGGGGGCCGGTTTCATTCGCGCCTACGGTAAGCAAGCCCTCGCTAGTAATATTGGTAGATTCATCACTATTACCGCCCAAACTCCAATTAAATTTCTGCATAGGCGATCCAGTACCGGAAAATACCGCGGTAAACTGCTGTTGCGCGCCCTTAGCAAGAGTGGGAGCGGAAGGGGTCACAGTGATGGAACCCTTCACAGCGTCGGTGGTAAACAAGATGGCGTTTGAAAAGCGAGAGGTAGACAAGGTCTGCCAATGATGGAAGAAATAATTCCAGTACAAACCCTGCGCGTTGTACTGCTCGGTGAAAGACATATAATTATCAAACACCATGAACCAATTGCGGTCAACCAAAGCCGCAACCGCGCCGGAAAGCTCCCCAAAATTATCAATCAGCACGCGGCGGCCAAGGAAATCCGCTTTATCCATGTTGAAAGCCTGTGCAAGGACTTCAACGTCCACCACAGCGTCAAAATGCGTATCAAGAATGATTAGCTGATCGGCGCGGGGCGTAGTGGTGGCAACCCCCATTGAATTATACGTGTTGCTCATAAAGGTGAGGTTATTGCTATATTCCCGTAGCAGGGAAATAGACTGGCGAGCATTGTCAGCCGTATCGATTCCCGGAATCGTGACAGAATAGAAATAGCCGTTATTCGCGTAATCAATGAGCAACTGCTTCATACAAAGGAACTCATCGTAATTGTCACCGCTGTAAAGGCTGTCTACAATGCGGCCAATAAGATCTTCAATCCCCTGATAGGACAAGAAAGCAGTGCGCAACTGATCATTTGAAATAGTGGCCTTATAAAAATCCTGTCGATCCATCCGGTGGAAAATCGCTTTAACATCTGGAATTTCCCGCTTGAAAACTTCGTTTTCCGCAACAGACGGGTCATAATGCTGTGCCTGCGCAATATTTACAAAGATTTCCTCCACGGTTTCGCCAAATTCCAGCTTGCCCTTTTTAAATTCCCGCAAGGGATTTTCATACATACGGGAAGTAATAAGGACTAGACCGATACGATTAATCAACGCACTGAGAAAAGCGTTGGTAGTAGCCTGATAGCTGAGAATTGCGTTGCCCACTTCTTTGATGTTTTCCTGCGTGGCTTCCGGTACGCGAGATTGGTAATCATAATTCGCGTTCGCCCGGATAGTGTTAAGGATCTGCGCGCCATTCGCTTTCAACGTCTGTGTTTTAATAGCCATAGTTAACCCCTCTCTTTCGTTTCAAAAAGCTCTTCAAAGGTGAGATTTTCTCCGTCCTCTTTAATATCTTCTTTTTGATCCTCTTTCACTTCATCACCGCTGATCCGCATAAACAAATCGTAATTCTTTTCTTTCAGCTTACGATTTTCTTCCCGTAGCTGTTCGGCCTCCGCGATATATTTTTCCCTTTCGGTATCGCGTTCAGCCCATCGGCTATCATAATTATCAAATTCATCCCGAATAGCCATTAGGGCTTCGGTGATTATCGGAATATCTCCGTTAGCGTTAAGAATCTGCTGGATACGGCTTTCCCGCTCTTCCTTGGTCATCCTATTACCTCCTATAATATAGCTTCATTATCTCCCTTATATCTGTTTCCATTACAGGGCTTTCAAATCGTAAATCATTATTTATATAGCATTTACAAACTAATGATAATATCGGACTTTTTTTCAATCTGTCTGCCATTATTGTATTGTTATCGTGATCACTAAGTTTAAAACAATAAGTAATATTGTTTCGCTGGATATCTTTCGATACGTACAAGTAGTCATTTTGCCATATTCCATATATACGATTGTTAATTTTAATATTACAAATAAATTTGCATTTGCCTGTTTTCTTTGCTATAAAATTGTTAGATGTATCGTAAAAATCCCCATCAATTGAACTGGATTCATACCGGCTCCCTCGAACAATTTTACCGAAACGGCTGTTTTTCCGAGCTTCAATAAATTCTAACGATCCAGCATTTTGCGACAATATGTCATTATGACAAATAATTTTACCCATAGGCCCCGGATGGATATTGAACTCTAGAAAATAGGGGTTTACTTGATACAAAGAGTTTCCAAGGAAAAAAACCTGTATGTCTCTGCCCCTTGCAACGGTTTCATATATGTTATAAAATAGTGTTATTTCATCCGGCAAATATCTTTCGGTTGTGCCTGTTATTAGAAATTCATCAAAAATTATCTTATCCACATATGGGTATTCATTTGATTTTTGTTTCATGCTAGTGCTTAGACATTTTGAATATCCGCATACTTCTTCATCTATTTTATACTCATAACCATCAACAGAAAATTCATGATCAGAAAAATGCGGGATCATTTTTAAAAAGAAATTTTTGTTTTCTGAAAATTCGCTATCATATCTTCTCAAATATAAAAATTGATTTTTATTCTTTAAAAAGTCTTTAATAGCGTATTGCTTGCAACCGTAAGTTTTGCCAAATCCGCGTATACCATATATTAGATTAAATAAGGCGTTATAGCTCAAAACTTCATTGATATCCCAATATAGCCCCAATGTAACCACCCTTTATGGAAAAGAGGCAATCTGCTGTATGGTTAAACGTCAGCCACGACGATGCAACAGAAAGCGGTTTTACCCGTTGGCCCTCCCCATTGTGTAACCATTACTAACAGTGCCCCTTTACCTTTATTATATACTCGGTATTGCCGTTTGTCAATAGTAAAATATTATTTTTCACGATGGTTGAACAAATAATCAAACAAAGCAGTCACAAAAGCCCCTAGGCTGGCACACATTGCACATATTAATAGGAATAAAGGGGGATGAATATACATACTATCACTTCCTTTCAAATTTTGGACAGGCTGTTTTAACGTACCAGTAACCATCAATAATAACCGGGACTTCGTAATAATTACAATAATATGTTTTACGATCTACAAACCATCCTTCTTCATCGACTATTTCAAAATACTGGCAATATTTACATAATCGATTAGGCTCTAATAGTAAATTCTTTTTCGACAAGTACAATACCCCCCGGCACATGTTTTGGCATAAGCTTGCCGCCATATACGCTACCTTTTTCAAAATTGTCCCAGGTCACTTGATCATAGCATGTGGACGGCATTCCCGCGCAAGTGATTTCCAGCTTTCCGTTCACTTCTTCAATATAAGTTTTTTGCCTAACGAATTTAGCTCTGGTAAACGTTTTTTCTAGCTTCCATGCTCCTAGCTTATCATCGTCTATATCTAAATTTGGTAAATCTGTTCCAATTAGATGCAAACTATCGGTATCTGCGTAACAAAATCGATCATATACTTTTTGCGCGCTGGATATTGTATAATATCGCGCATGTGCGGTAATAAAAGTGGCAACGGGAATATAGATGGGCTCTCTATCGGTTGGGTCAGCTAAATGATAGCGTACAATATCTTTTTCACTATCTAAATATGGTATTTTACTTGTAACTTTTGGATTCAATGCAAATTTGCCGTATAAGTTATTTAACATAAGTTTAGCTAATGTTCGTAATCCTAGATTTCCAGTTCGAGACGCTTCTATTTTAATTGCCATCCACTTATCAATAAACGGCTTAAATATCTCCGTACTGCTTTTAAATTTCCATCCTCCATGAAATTCCAAATTATACACGTTATAATGTTCAAAAAATAACTTTAAATCTACGCTTGTTAAAGTCAAAAGCACTTCTTGCCCATTGCTATTCTTTAAATATTCATTATTAGCAAAGGATCGACTGTTTTTAATTTGTATGGTTGGCAAATAATTTTCTTTTATTTCAAAAATACATGTAATAGATTGTATATACAAATTATACACTTCATCTTTTATATATTCCCCTTCAAAATATTTCCCTTCCCCATATGGTAATTCGCAATAATACATCCTTGATGGGTATAAACTATTTACGTCTAAAACAATACCGTTACCTATTGTTTTTCCTGCAATATCTTCTTTTACGTAGGAAAAACCACCTTTATATGATCTACGGATATCTTTATCATATGCCGGTTTTGGAAAATATCTATCAAAATTTTTAGGTGTAATAATCGATTTAAAATCTGCTAAAGCGTCGCTACCCAACGTTATTTTATTTAGATTTTGATCGAAAAAATACTGTAATCCTTTCTGTACAATTAAAATATCATAGGTTATATATTCCTTATCATCATCGGTTAGCTGTCCACCTTCTTCCCGATGATCTGTATATTCTATATATAATTTAGATATATCCATACCAAACGCTTTCGCCATTTGGGCAACTGATAAAGGGATTATTGCAAATGAATCTTGAAAAGTAATTGTAATATTATTGTATCTTACCTTTAATATATAAAATTTGCCCATATCCGTTATAAGGGTCGAAAACTCACCATTGTTTAATCTCTTTTCAGTTGTATGCGCAAATCCGTGCTTAAGTAACCAATATAAAATAAACTCACCATCAAATTTTAAATTATGAAAAAAAAATATTCCGTTATTATAAATGGGTTTAAAAATTTCTTCGATAAAACTGTCTATGCTAGTGCCCATTATAACATGATCTTGATCGTCCCATAAACCTACAAAAGCGTATGCCCATACGTAAGTCCTTTCTATGTTTACCTCCGTTTCAAAGTCGCATACAAAATACTTCATACAGCATTTTTCCACGCTTCCAACGCGCTTCTGGCTATAAGATCTGTGGGTAAGGGATCAGATATAAATTGTATCATTAGTTCTGCATCTTCTGTCCATTTATCATAAATGGTCATAGCGTCCAAACTATTAATGTAATCGTATAACTCTTTACCGTCATCACCTAGCAACCCTTTAATTTGATCTAAATATATTTTTTTATAATTATTTGCCGCTTCCTCACGGTTTTTCTCTCGCGTATACTTTCGATAAAAAGCTATCGAGCGTTCAAGATCGGATTTTCTAAAAAATTCAAATCTATCTTTGCGTTCCCTATACATTATATCAACGTCGCTTTTCACAATGCCGCTTTCTGGCCTGATATCAATTTCTTTTGCTTCTTCCACTGTTTTCATATTCATACGGTTTAATAGCGTTTTATATAAATTTTCATTGAATTTTACTGTAGTGAAATTATCTGTTTCAACTATATCAAAAGCATTTTTATTACGTAATGATTTAAATTCGGATACGTATTGATTAAATTCTTTTCTTGTGGTAATATTATTATGTAATTCTTTAAAGCTATATGTTTTAACTGGCAATACGTTTTTTGGTAATTTAGCATTATGCCTTCTAATATAAGCGTTAGTATTTCTTACTAATCTTCTCAATTCCGCTTCCGTGCTTCTGCCGTCAATTTTATACCGCCAGTTTATTTTAGGTAATGACACAATACCACCCCAATTCCTCCCACCCACCCTACAT
>ERZ1026989.620-NODE-620-length-11859-cov-7.747035_pt1 | contig 11859 bp, 10 predicted proteins | sample MGYA00519250_ERZ1026989 | MGnify/ENA primary metagenome ERZ1026989 (study PRJEB26926, sample SAMN06164542) | human gut metagenome | biome: ENVO:00009003; feature: ENVO:2100002; material: ENVO:00002003 | host: Homo sapiens | place: USA | collected 2012 ... | reverse complement strand
TGTTAGGCGCGCCGCCAGCGTTCGTCCTGAGCCAGGATCAAACTCTTTATAAATGGTATTTATCACTCATAAAGTGTTAAATCTCGTTCACTCAGACACAATCGCTTGCGTCCTGTATGAATTACTTGTTTGCCGATCTCTCGGCTTTGGAATTGTTTTTCGTGATTTTCCATCACGTTTAAGGTTCCACAAGTTTCAGTATTGTTCAATTTTCAAGGTCCTGCGCTGTTTGAAACAGCTTGTTCATTTTACTTCATCAAGTCCTGTTTGTCAAGTACTTTTTTGAAATTTTCTTAAACAATCTTTTCAATCAGCCGCTGTCTTTCGGACAGCTTTATTAGGATACCACATCAGGTTTGGTTTGTCAATAGCTTTTTTGATGTTTTTCCAAATTTTCTGATGCTGCTTTGTCCAGCCAGGCACCCCCTATTGGATATCGCCTGTGCTATTCAAAGTGGTGTTATTTTAGCACATGCAAGTGTCATCGTCAAGGGTAAAACGTGCAGAAGTCATACTTTTGTCGAATCGCACAGTTTTTATGGCTCCGAATTGGAAAAACAGCCATCATTTTGTGTTTTCTTATTCGCTTGTCAGCTCTTTGCGCATCCATTTCAAAATCTTTCGTTCGCGGCGCGATATCTGTACCTGGGTAGTACCAAGGATTTGTGCCGTTTTACTTTGGGTTTTGCCCGCATAAAAGCGCAGGCGGATGAGCTGCCGGTCGGATTCATTCAGTCGTTTCAATATTTCCGCCAAACTGATCCGTTCCGCCAATACTTCTTCCGGTGAATCCACCGGGATATCCCATTCTCTTGTTCCGTCCTCATCATCCGCCGGGGTCAGGGAGACAACCGGCATAGCAGCCTGAATGGATACCGCCACCTGCTCCGGCGTTGCCCCCAGGTTTTGTGCCAGCTGTGCCACGGTTGGCTCTGCGCCGGTCAGCTTCATCAGGCGTTCCCGTTCCGCTGTCACTTTTAATCCAAGTTCTTTGATCGAACGGCTGACCTTAACAGTTCCCCCGTCCCGGAACAGCTTTTTGATCTCACCCAAGATGACCGGCACCGCATAGGTGGAGAAACAGACCCCGCGGTTCGGGTCAAACCCATCGCACGCTTTGACAAGCCCCAGGCAGCCCGCCGAATACAATTCTTCGTATTCGATGCCGCGGCCTGTAAAGCGGCCAGCACAGGAATGTACAAGGCCAAGGTTTTTCTGGATGAACTCCGTGCGCGGTAAAGTGGTAAAAAGTGCGGTGGGATTTGCGGTTGCCATATCAGCTGCCTCCCTGCAATCGGGAACGAACGTCTGCCCTGCCACTAGGCGTTGATTCGTTCCGGTTTTAGCGGGCATATCCGCAACGGTCAACAGATTCCACTCTGCTGTACTGGCTGATTCTGCCCTATGTAGGAGCGCACACGCCAAAACTCACCGGGAATCCAGGTGACGGCTCATGGTAACGCGTGTTCCCCGTCCCGGCGCAGAGGATACATGGACCCGATCCATAAAGCTCTGCATTACCGCAAAACCCAGGCCCGCGCGCTCGTCCGGGTTGCCGGTGGTATACATTGGCTCCATTGCCTTGGCAACGTCCGGGATACCAACGCCTTTATCCGATATGGTAATGCGCACATTGCCGCCCTCATACAAAACAGCCGTCATCGTAATGGGGCCGACGGTATCCGGATAGGCATGGACGATGCAGTTGGTGACAGCTTCTGACACGGCCGTTTTGATATCTGCCAGCTGCGGCACGGTTGGGTCCGCCTGGGCCAGAAACGCCGCAAGTGCCGCACGGGAAAAACTTTCGTTGACGCTGCGGCTGGCAAAGGTCATTTTGACCTGATTCAGCATTTTCATGATGTGACCTCCCCCACGATCAAACGTAATGGATATGCGCCAGGTCCAGCATGCGGCGCACAGTATCCGGTGCGTTTTGCACAACAAGCCGCCCACCCAGGCCGGACATCTGGCGCCCGCGGCCCAGAATCAGCCCCACACCGGAGGAATCCATAAAAGTAACGCCGGAAAAATCCATCGTCAGCAATTCCGGCATGCGGGCATCGATCTGCGCATCAATTTCACGCCGTAGGGCCTGCGCGGCATGGTGGTCGATCTCACCGGTCAGGTAAGCCGCCAATGTTCCCTGCGCCGGAACAAAACAAACTTTCGCCAAGGGGGTTGTCCACCTCTTTCATTTTTGGTAATAGCAGCAAAAAGCGCCCTGCTGCTGGGGTATGTTCCCAGTATACAGGGCGCTGTGCGCATATTTTGTTGGAATTGGGGTTACTTTTCCGCTTCTTTGAGCAGCAGCGGACGGGCCTGAGCAGCAAGGTAAAGGCTGCCGCACACCACCACACCAGCCAGGTTGTTTTCATCGGCGTAATCCACCGCAAGGCGGATGGCCTTTGCCACGCTGGGGGCGGCTTCGGCATCCATATGGTACTTGGCTTCCTCCTCCAGTTCTTCTGCCGTCATGGCGCGGGGGCTATCCGGCGTGACGGTAAAAACCTTCTCAAAGCAGGGGGCCAGGTTTTCCAGCATTTTGCTGTGATCCTTATCTTTCAGCAGGCCAAGGACCGCCACAAGGTTGCCGTCATATCCGGCTTCTTTCAGAGTTGCAGCAAGGGCTGCGGTACCATCGGCATTGTGGCAGCCATCCAGCAGCAGCAACGGGTGGCGGCGCATGACCTCGATCCGTGCGGGCATTTTGGCATCCCGCAGACCGGTTTCAATCGCTTCATCGGGGATCTCGTAATGGTATTCCCGCCAGAGGGCCAGGGCAATTTCCACCGCCATAGCGGCATGGTTGGCCTGATGCTTGCCGGGGAATTGCAGCAGAGCACGATAGCCGCCGTAATCAACATAGTTTTCCAGCGGGCGGCACTTGAGCTGCTGCAAATCGGCGGTATCCGGCACCACCAGCGAGGTATGCGCGTTGGCCGCGGCGGTCAGCAGCGGGCCCATGGCCTCCTCCGGCTGCTCGGGGTAGCAGACAACCACGCTACCCTCTTTGATGATACCGGCTTTTTCGGCGGCGATCTCGGCAAGGGTATCGCCCAAAATTTCGGTATGATCCATGCCGATGCGGGTAATGGCCGCAACCAGCGGCGCGGGGATGACATTGGTGGCGTCATAGCGGCCGCCAAGGCCGGTTTCCACCACGGCAAAATCACACTTCTGGCGGGCAAACCAGAGGAAGGCAATGGCGGTAACGGCTTCAAACTCCACCGGGCCTTCCCCGCCCTCAGCGATGATGGCATCGGCAGCATCCAGCACTTTCCGGGTCAGGCTGGCCAGGGTGCGCGGGGACATCATCTGTCCATTGATCTGAAAACGCTCCCGAAAATTGAGAACATACGGACTGATGGTAAGGCCCGTTTTGTAGCCCGCATGGGTCAGGATAGAAGATGTCATAGCGGCAAGGGTTCCCTTGCCGTTGGTGCCCGCAATATGGATGCACTTAAACTGCTTTTCCGGGTTTCCAAGGTGGTCCAGCAGTGCCTGCATACGCTCCAGGGATGCGCCGCTGCGGGGCAGGCGCGGCAGGGCGTGCAGGGCTTCAATCGCCTGTTGTTCTGTCATAAATATTCTCTCCTATCTGGGCTTTCGGGACGGTCATCCGCTGTGTTGATCCGGTCGGCGCGCTGCTGGCGCAGCAGCTCGGCCCGTTCGGCACGCAGGCGGCGGTTTTCTTTTTTCATGGCATGGAAAGAGGTCAGCCCGCGCACGATGAGCAGCAACAGCAGGGCCACGAACAAACCGGCAATCACACCGCCAAAGTCGATCCACACATCCCGCACGGACGAAGTGCGGCCCGGCACATACAGCTGGATGGTTTCATCCAGCAGCGCGGTCGCCATGCCGCCCAGCATGGGCCAGCTGACATGGCGCACAAAACGGCGGGTATAAACCCGCAGGCAGAGCATAAGCAGGAAGCCTTCCAGCGTGAACTCTGAAAAATGCGCCAGCTTGCGCACAACATGTTCGCTCAGCGGGCCGATATTGAGATGTGCCAGGATGGCATTGATTTTTTGCATGACCTCATGGCTGCGGGCCGACGAGATGGAGCTGGTTTCCAGCGAGTTATGAAAGATAAACAGAATGCACCAGACCAGCGCAATGGTAAAAATGATCCGGAACGCAATCAGCCACGGGCTGGTGTGTTTGTGGGCAAGGGTGGTTTCGTCCATATATTCCATATGTTACCTCCTTTGCAGCAGAATACATTGGGCACAACCGGGCTTGCGGGAATGATTCCCACCCGGCTGTGCGTTTGATTATACCATTCCGTACCGGATATGGCAACAGCCCCCGCCGGGCGGCAGGGGCTGAAACTTGTAAACTTTTTACACCAGATGGATATTACCGCTTACTGGATGAAAGCATCATGGATGGCGGCAACAGCACGGTCAGCATCGGCTTTATCAATGATCACGCTGATCTTGATCTCGCTGGTAGAGATCATATGGATGTTGATGTTCTGGCTGTAGAGAGCTTCAAACATGGTGGAAGCCGTGCCAGGGTGGCTCTGCATACCGGCACCGACAATGCTGACCTTGGCGCAGTCATTGTTGACGGTGATCTTATCAGTGCCAAAGCGGGTCTTGTTGGATTCCAGCACTGCACGAGCGGTTTCAGCTTCGCCCTTGGAGCAGGTAAAGATCACATCCTTGCAGCCAGCGCTGCCGGAAGACTGCAGAATGATATCCACGTTGATGTTTTTCTGTGCCAGCAGGCTGAACACCTTGAAGGACATACCCGGCACATCGGGAACTTCCAGGATCGAAACAACAGCGACGTCCTCATCTTTTGCAACGCCTTTGATCAGCATACCTTCCACTTTGGTTTCCTCCTTAACAACGGTGCCGGGCACCGGATTGATGCTGGACAGAACTTCCAGCTCGACGCCATACTTTTTGGCAAGTTCTACACTGCGGTTGTTGAGCACCTGTGCACCCAGGGATGCCAGTTCCAGCATCTCGTCAAAGGTGATCTCCTTCAGGCGGGTAGCCTTGGGAATCTTGCGCGGGTCGGCAGTATACACACCTTCCACATCGGTATAGATCTGGCAGCGGTCTGCATGCAGAGCGGCTGCCAAGGCAACGGCGGAAGTATCGCTGCCGCCGCGGCCCAGGGTGGTGATATCATCCGAACGGTTCAGTCCCTGGAAACCAGCTACAACTACCACGCGGTTGCGGGCCAGCTCACTTTCCACACGCTCGGTGTTCAGGCGCTTAATGCGGGCTTTGGTGTAAGCGCGGTCGGTGTTGAAGCCGGCCTGCCAGCCGGTCAGGCTGACGGACGGAACACCGATTTCCTGCAGCGCCATGGCCAGCAGCGAGATGGAAATCTGCTCGCCGGTGGCCAGCAGCATATCCATTTCGCGGTGGGACGGATCACTGGTGATCTCGGCCGCTTTGGTAATCAAGTCATCGGTGGTATCCCCCTGGGCAGAAACAACAACAACAACATCGTTGCCCTGGTTGCGGGTGTTGGCCACAATGCGCGCAACATTAAAGATGCGGTCACGATCCTTGACCGAGGTACCGCCGAACTTTTGTACGATAAGACCCATAAAGACCTCTTCCTCCCTGTTCCCTTATTCCACCGTTGCGCCTGTGTTATCGGGCAGCAGGCGGTAAACGGTAAAATGCTTTAGCTTTTCGCTCTGCGGCAGAGCTTCCTGCGCGCGGGCAAAGAATTCCTGATCGTCACGCGGGACAACCGCCATAATGGTGGGACCCGCGCCAGAAATATAAACAGCCAGCGCGCCCAGGTCCTGCGCCAGTTCAAACATTTCGTCCCCGCCGTCGATCAGGGGCAGGCGGTATTTCTGGTGCAGGGAATCCTTGGTTGCCACGCCAAGCAGGCTGTAATCGCCATCGCAGAACGCGGCGGTAGCCAGCGCGGCGCGGGACAGATTATACACGGCGTCCTTATGGCCGACCATATCTGGCAGCGCGGCGCGCGCCTTGGAGGTCAGCAGGCGGAAATCCGGTACAAAAGCGGCAAATGCCAGCTGTTCATCGATGTTCTTTTTTACGCTGTAAACCTGGCCTTCGTCATACACACTGGTAACAAAGCCGCCCAGCATGGCGGGGGCCACGTTATCGGGGTGGCCCTCAATGGCGGTGGCAAGGGTCAGCATCTGGCGGCTGGTCAGCTTGTTGCCCAGCAAAGCGTTGGCACCCAAAATGCCCGCCACAATGCAGGCAGAGCTGGAACCCAGGCCGCGCGCCATGGGAATATCATTGCGCTGGGTAATGCGCAGGCCGCGCAGCGGAATGCCCAGCTGGTCATACACAGCGCGGGCGCTGCGGTAGACCAGGTTGTTTGCCCCGGTCGGCACATGGGTGCCATCCACCGAAGAAATGCGGATGCGGTCACATTCCTCAAAGGTAAACACGTTGTGCATGGAAAGCGCAAGGCCAAGACTGTCAAACCCGGCGCCGACATTGGCGCTGGTTGCCGGTACAGTTACGGTAATCATGTTATGTGCTCCCTTCCCTGCCGGGGCTTATTCCGGCAGCTTTTTCAGCACAAGCGCCAGGCGGCCGCCCAGAACTTCCAGCTTGGCTGCCACAGCCTCCAAGTCCGCAGCCGTGGCAGCTTCGATCAGGTACGCGGCAGAATCGCCATAGTCAAACACCAGCTTGCCGGGACCGGCCACATTGGGCAGCACGGCGGCGGGCACGCCCGCGGTGCGGATGTAATAAGAATACTTGGCGGTATCCATCAGCTGGTGATCCAGCTTTTCGGCGGGCTTCCAGAACAGACTGTCATGGATCTTGCTGCCGTCCTTCAGGGCATCGATCACATCGGCCACAACGGCGCTGGCGGTGGGCAGCTTGCCGGCGCCCTTGCCATAGAACACAACATCGCCCAGCATATCGCCCTGCATCAGCACAGCGTTAAACACATCGTTCACGCCCGCCAGCTGGTTGGACTCCGGCACCAGCATCGGCTCCACACCGGCGCTGAACGCATCGGCTGCGCCTTCAGGGTTTTCATGGTACCATGCGATCAGCTTGATGGCGCAGTCCAGCTGCTCGGCAGCTTTTACATCCTCCACGGCCACATCGCGGATGCCGCGGGCGGGGATGTTATCCGGGTAAACATGATGCCCGCAGGCCAGGCTGCTCAGGATGGCGATCTTGCGGCAGGCATCACGGCCATCCACATCGTCACCGGGATCCTTGGTTTCGGCATAGCCCAGCTGCTGGGCAATTTTCAGCGCGGCATCAAAGCCCATGTTTTCGCGCTTCATCTTGGTCAGCATAAAGTTGGAGGTTCCGTTCACAATGCCCTGAATCTGGCTGATCTGGTTTGCGGCAAGGCACTGGTGCATGGGAGTAATGATGGGGGTACCGCCACCCACGCTGGCTTCAAACAGGAACGCTGCTTTATGCTCCCGTGCAAGAGCCAGCAGCTCTGCGCCATAGGTGGCAACCATCTCCTTGTTGGAGGTACACACGCTGCGGCCGCTTTCCAGGCACTGGCGCACATACGGATAAGCAAAGCGGGTGCCGCCGATGGTTTCCACAACGACCTTGACTTCCGGATCGTTCAGGATCACATTGATATCTTTCACAAACAGCGCTGCGTCCGGAGAATCAGAAAAATCACGCACATCCAGGATGTACTTGACCTCCACCGGCTCACCCGCGCGGCGGGCAATGGATGCGGCGTTGCGGCGGCAGACTTCCAGCACACCGCTGCCAACGGTGCCGAATCCCATGATTGCAATTTTAGCCATACTATACTCCCCTTGTTCCTTATGCGGCTGCCCGCATCCGGTATTCCGTTCTGTGCACCTTGGCGGCGTGTGTTCACTTTCAGGTTCCGCGGTGCACTTCCACCACAAACGACTGACGGGCCAGCCGGGTCAGCATTTCCTCAACGGTCATCTGCATGGTTCCGGTGCGCACGGTAACTTCCACCTGCGCGGTACCATTTTCCGGCCGGGACTGGGTGATGGTAACAACCGATGCACCCGCTGCCGAAATACCGGAAAGCAGGCTTTGCAAAGCGCCGGTTTTGTCCAGCAGGGTGGCGATCACGGTAATGGCCTCGCGGCCGGTTTCGGCGTCAAACACATAGTCCTTGTACTTATAGAACGCACTGCGGGAAATGCCCGCCTGACGCGCTGCCGTGGAAATATTGCTCACGCTGCCGGAAGCCAGAAGCTCCTTGGCCTGCAGTACCTTAAGGAACACATCCGGCAAAGCGGAGCTATCTACCAACAAAAAACGGCGCTCGCCCATGTTGTTTCCCTCCTATGTACATGTGTATTCACAACGGGGATAATCATACCACAAGTGTGCGCGGCTTGCAAGCATTTTAGAAAAAATGTTGTGTATTTGAGCATGATGCACAACTGGCCTGTTGGTGCGGTGGAATCTTCCCGTGCTTTTATCTGTTTTTATGTGGTGGAAGTATGTCTTTCATTCGTGCACGTGCATTTGATACGCTTCTGCCCGCCTTATTAAGGCCGCAAAAGGGCCGTGCATTTTCTCCTCACCGCATGGTTCTCGCTGCTGCCATTATAGCATGTCCTCCATTCCAATACAACAAACGGGCACAGCAGCTTTGTAAACTGCTGTGCCCGATCTGGCTTATTGAATTTTCAGACTATTGGAACCTTACGCGATCAGCCTGCCGCCGGGTCCAGCGTGTTCACGCTGGGGTCGGTCAGGGTGGCGTAGCTGTCATCCGGCAGGTTGTCCTCAGTATAGTAGCCGGTCTCACCACCGCCGGATACGATCGCACCGGTGGAGGTGCTGAACTGCTTCTGCACAACGGAGTCATCATAACAGAAGTCCTTGGCAGGCTTATCGGCCTGGGCAGCTTCCATATACCGCTTAAAGGCACGCTGGGTCGGTTTACCGTTGTTGCCCAGGGTGCCATCCACACCCCACATGCTGTAAGGCTTATCATAGCCCCACCACACAGCGGTGGAATAGTATGGGGAAACACCGGCGAAAGTATAGTCCTTAAAGTCGCTGGTCGTACCTGTCTTGCCGATGGTATCAATGCCCTCGGTTTCCGGCTTCATGCCGTTTGCCGTACCGGGCGTTTTCCACACGTTGCTCAGCAGACGGTTCATGATGGTAGCGGCTGCAGGGTCAATGGCCTGCACGGTGGTAACGCGCTTGCTGTTATCCAGGTACAGGTTGCCGTCCGAGTCATAGATCTCGGTCCAGTAGTGCGGGGTGGTAAACTTGCCGTCATTGAAAATGGAGTAAGCGCCGGCCAGCTCCACAACCGTCAGGCCCTGACTCTGGGAGCCCAGCACCAGAGGCGCCAGGTCAACGTCATGTTCGGGATCCAGATAGGTGCAGTTGAGGGTATCATGCGCAAAGCTGAACATCTCTTCCGCACCGACATAGGAACCGATCCAGACCGCAATGGTGTTGTAAGAGCGGCGCAGTGCATCATACACCAGCATGGTGGCACCATCGCCGCCTGCACCGCCATAGTTGGTGGGCCAGTCGCGCCACACATCATCGCGGGACTGGTTGACTGCATTATACTTGTCAGTAGAAAGGCCAAGCTTCAGGCAGCGGTCGGTATCCAGCACCTGATGGTCGCTCTTGAGGTAATACGGCGTATCCGCCATGGGCGAAGAATAGTTGATGATCTTGCTGTCCACTGCCAGGCAATAAGCAGCAATGGGTTTCATGGTGGAACCGGTCTGGTGGGGCAGCGTGGCGCGGTTGGTGCCGCGGTCTACTTTCTTTTCGCCCAGGCCGCCAACCAGGGCAACGATCTCGCCGCGGTGGCCATCCTCCATGCTGATGGACGCCATAGCCGCCTGGGTGCGCACGCTTTCATAGAAGATCAGGTTGCCGTTGTCATCCTTGCTGGTTTTCAGGGTGGTGTTTTCCTTATCGGCATAGACCGGCACATCATCGTCCGTGAACACAGAAGAGCCGTCCGGGTTCAGCGGCAGGCCGCTCTCGTCATAGGTAATCTCGCTGTCCGCCGGGATACCGGAAGAAACCTCTTCCTCGTGCCACAGGGCCGGGAAGAGCTCGCCGTCGCCGGTGTCCTCGTTCAGCATGACCTGCTCCATGGAAGACTGTGCTTTCTGGTCCAGGGTAGAGTAGATGCGCAGGCCATCGGAGAAGATCTTATCCTGTGCTTCGGCACGGGTGCAGCTTTCCTGCTCCATGATTGCCTGGGTGACATCCGCAAACAAAGCGTCGTCAAAATAAGAGTTGCGGGAAGTACGGGTGACCTTTTCGGTGGCCGATTTGCTCTCGGCCAGGGTGATGGGTTCCGCCTGTGCAGCAGTGCACTCTTCATCAGTAATATATCCCTGGTTGCGCATCAAAGCCAGAACATGGTTGCGGCGCTTGAGCAGATTTTCCGGGTTGGTAGCCGGGTTAAAGCTCTTGGGATTCTTGGTGATGGAAGCCAGCTCGGCGCATTCGGCCAGGCTCAATTCCTCCACGCTCTTGCCAAAATACTCCTGCGCGCCGGCTTCCATGCCATAGATGGTGCCGGTCAGCGGGATGGTATTGAGGTAAGCTTCCAGGATGGTTTCCTTGCTGTAGCGGTTGCAAAGGCCCAACGCGCGGAAAATCTCGCGCACCTTACGCAGAATGTCCTGTTCACTATCACCGGTCAGGTTTTTGACCAGCTGCTGCTCCAGCGTGGAAGCGCCCTGCTTGGAGCCAAGCAGCGCGTTTCCGGTAAACTCATTCAGGGCAGCGGCAATGGTGCGCTTGACGTTGATGCCGGGCTCGCTGCGAAAATCCTTATCCTCAACGGCGATGACCGCGTTCTGCAGGTTTTCCGGCATGGCCGAAATATCGCGCCAGATGCGGTTATTTTCGCCAGCAAAGGTGTTCACCTCGTTGCCGTCGCGGTCATACACAATGGAGGTCTGTTTGAGCTTCTGCTCATCCAGGTCCAGCTTGCCGTCCGGGTCCTCGGTCACCTGCACCACATACAGCGAAAGCAGCACCGCACCGGCGCTGGCCGCCATGACGCAAACGCACAGCAGGCAGCCAATGAACCGCATGATGGTGCCGAATATACTGCGGCGCGGCTTATTTTTTTTCTTTTTTCCGTTTTTCTTTCGGGCGGAAGTTGCGGCTGTTTCCGGGCTTTTTGCACTTTGCATGGAAATGTGCCGTTCCTGTTTGGGGTCTATGGGGACCGCCTCCTTTGGGATAATTGCGGCAGGCGCGAAGCCTGCCTGCGCCTGCACTGATACGCGGCCGCACAGCGCGGTCACGCAGATGGGCATAAAGCCATAGAATGAATTATATCACAAAGTATTGCCAAAAGTACAGTAGCAGGCAGACAATTTTCACTTTTTTACGGTTTGGGTGCCGCCAAACCGGGCATACTGCTTGCAGGAGCGTACTATTTGATTTGTGAAATTTGCGAATACCACAAAATAGAGGGAGGTTTTTGCCCATGCGTTACCAACTGCCGCGGGGCTATCGCCGCTACCTGCTGGGGCTGGCCATGCTGGCACTGCTGTGCATTGCCGCAGCCGTAACAGTGTTTTTTGTTCCGGTGCAAAAACAACAGCCGCAGGCGCAATACTTGTTAAAAGATAACGCCGGGCGGCTGGCCCTGTATACCCCGGACGGCACCGGTCCCCTGGCGCAGTACGATGTATACACCCGCCTGCTGCCGGAGCCGGACTGCCTGGCATTGCAGCAGGGCGTGAGCATTTATACCGAAGCCGAATTGCAGCAAAAACTGGAAGATTACGGCCTGTAGCCCCCTTTTCCCCTGTCTGCGCTTGTGTTGCCGGGCATTTTATGGTACACTTCTATTTAATAAGGGCAACACCGCACAATTCCCGCCTTGCGGCTTAAGCACCGCTCCGGCAGC
>ERZ1026989.616-NODE-616-length-11888-cov-4.983605_pt1 | contig 11888 bp, 13 predicted proteins | sample MGYA00519250_ERZ1026989 | MGnify/ENA primary metagenome ERZ1026989 (study PRJEB26926, sample SAMN06164542) | human gut metagenome | biome: ENVO:00009003; feature: ENVO:2100002; material: ENVO:00002003 | host: Homo sapiens | place: USA | collected 2012 ... | reverse complement strand
CGGCAGCGTCAGATGTGTATAAGAGACAGATAACGGCGCGGCACTGGCAGTGTACGCGCAGGACGGCGGCGTCGCGGGCATGACGATTCTGCGCATCGTGATTCGCACTTGCATCCTGCCCGCCGTCAACATTGTCGGTGCGACGAACAGCGACGCAATGCTTCGCTTGGAGCAGTTCAGCCCGCTGCTGTGCTGCCTGCCGATGATTGCCTATGGGCTGGGCTATCCGCAGGGCGTCCGCATCCGCACGCAGGTGCAGGCGGACATTGCCGCCGGCAAGCGCAAGGCGCGCAAGAAGGCGAATAAGGAGCGCAAGCAGCGCACCGCACAGAACGGCCCGGAGCAGCTGAATTAAGTGGAGGAAACCCACATGCGAATCATCGCCGGAACAGCCCGCGGCACAGTCATTGACGCGCCGCTGGGGAGAGATACGCGCCCGACGCTCGACCGTGTTCGTGAGAATGTGTTCAATATCCTTCAGCAGCAGGTGCGGGGGGCGCGGGTGCTGGATTTGTTCTCAGGCAGCGGCGCAATGGCGTTTGAGGCGGTCAGCCGGGGGGCTGCATCCGCCGTGCTGGTGGATGTGGACAAAAAGGCGCATCAGGTGGAGGAAGCGAATTGCCGCAAGCTGCGGATGGACGACCGCTGCCGCCTGCTGCTGATGGATTGGCAAGCCGCCGTATCGCAGCTCCAGCACGCGGACGACTGTTTCAACCTTGTGTTTCTTGATCCGCCGTATGCCATGCACGACCTCTGCGGCGTGATGAATGCGCTCAAGCCGCTGCTGGCGGAAGATGCCATCATTCTGGTCGAGCATGAGGCAAAGACGTTCCCATCCACCCCGGATGGCTTTGATCTGTACGACAGCCGCAAGTACGGCATTGCGGGCGTGAGCTTTTTCCGCCTGATTCATACGGAGGAATTGTAAATGGAACGCATTTGCGTTTATCCCGGCAGCTTTGACCCGGTTACGCTGGGTCACGAGGATGTTATCCGCCGTGCCGCGAAGCTGTTCGACCGCCTGATTGTCGCCGTGATGCACAATCCGCAGAAAACAGGCTGCTTCCCCGTGCAGGAGCGAATGGCGCTGCTGGAGAAGCTCACGCGTGATTTGCCGAACGTGACCATCGACTGCTGGGATGGGCTGCTGGTGGACTATGTGCGCACGCATCAGGCGAGCGTTGTTGTCCGCGGGCTTCGTGCCGTCAGCGACTTCGAGTCTGAGCTGACGATGGCGCAGATCAACAGTCATCTGCTGCCGGGCATGGAGACGATTTTCCTGATGACGCGCCCGGAACATTCGTGCATTTCATCCTCCGCCGTCCGGGAAGCCGCCGCGTTCGGCGCGGATATCCGCGATTTTGTCCCGGCGTGCATTGCCGAGGATGTGACCACGCACTTTCATCGCACACAGAAGTGATCCAATACACCCGTTTGAGCGAAAGCAGGAGAGGAGCAGACGATATGCTGAACAACCCGCAGGGTTCTCAGGGAAACAATGACCTTCAAACCGCCCAGAACGCAATTGCCATCCTGATTGACCAGATCAGCAAGGCGCGTGGAGTTGGGCGGACAATCGTTATCGACAAAAACTGGCTCAACAACCAGCTCAGTGCTTTGCAGAACAGTCTGCCTGCCGCCGTGCATCAGGCACAGGCGGTGCTGAAGGAGAAGGAAGCCACCCTGTCCTGTGCGCAGCAAGAAGCGGAGATGCAGCGGCAGACCGCGGCGGATGATGCGCAGCGCCTGAAGGCACAGGCGGAGAAAGAAGCCGCCGCCGCGCGCGCCGAGGGCGAAAAGGCGCGCGCCGATGCGCAGAAGGATGCAGAAGCCGCCAAGCAGGAAGCCGAGCGGATTCGCGCCGGCGCAGCGTCTCAGGCGAATGCGGATGCCCGCGCTATTATCGACAAAGCAAATAATGAAGCGCGGAATATCATCTACAAGGCGCAGCAGGACGCCAATCGCCTTGTGCAGGCGGATGCCATCCGTCAGCAGGCGGAGAAGGAAGCTGAAACGCTCCGTTCGCAGGCGAGCGAGGATATCGCCAAGCGGCAGGCGGACTGCCAGCAGTACATTGCGGGTCAGCTTGCGAATCTGGACAGCTATATGACGCAGATGCTGCAAAACGTTCGCAATGCGCGCAGCCAGGTGCGTGGACAGTAACGGTTTTTCATGGAAAGCAAATTTTCTTGCAGGTGTTACAATCAATTCACCAGAAATTCATGCAGACTTCATATTCCTGCACTAAGATACTCTTGCAAGCGGCGGAAAGCCACCATCCACCGATTGCAATCTCCTTTTTCCAGGCATTTTCCCCAAAGGGAAATGCCGAACCTCCCTATCCTCCATACAAAGCAAAGCCCGCCAATGCTGTGAAGCGTCGGCGGGCTTTGTGATTGGGCGCATAAATTTTCCGAGGCGCGGAAATGCTTCTCCGCATAGGGAGGCGTGAAGCGATGCGGAAAAAGCAGGTGCTGCAGCTGCTGACAATGCTGACGGCGACCGCCGCCGTGTGCGCGGGACTCTTCCTGCGCCATCAGCCAATGGAAGTGGCGGCAGTGCGCGTGGAGATGGGGAACATTTGCCGTACGGTCGGTGTCGCAGGGACGGTCTGCTACACGCAGGAAACGCCCGTCACGGCAATGGTCAGCGGCATGGTGGACGCGCTGTATGTAATCGAGGGGGAGCGCGTGACGCAGGGGCAGGCGCTGGCGCGGATCAGCGGCGGTACGGCGCAGGAACAGGCGGTGCTGGCGCTGATGACGCATTTGGATGACGACGGGCGCAGTGCCCTGATGCAGACGCTGGCAGAGGGCAGTGTCCTGCGCGCGCCTGTCAGCGGGATTGTGCAGCGCGTGGCGACGGCAGCGTATGCGCCCGTGCAGGCGGGGAGCATCCCCATGACGATTGCAGCGGGCGCGCCGGAAATCGTCTGTCTGTGCGTTCCGGCGGATGCGGAAGATGTGCGCGTTGGGCAGCTGGCAGACATCAGCACAAATGGCAAGCATTGCGGCTACGCGACGGTCGCGAGCATCAAGCCGATGATTGCGGAAAGCTCTTCCGCCTATCGCCTGATTTTGACGCCGCAGGACGGGCTGACCCTCAGCCCCGGCATAGAGGTGGAAGCGCAGATTACCGCCGAATATCACGCGCAAGTCACAACGCTGCCGCTCAGTGCCATCACGCCCGACGAAACGGTCTGGTGGATTGCTGATGGCATTTGCACAGAAATTCCCGCGCAAATCGTGCAGACGGACGAAAATAGCGCGTGGGTCAGCCTGCCGGAAGGAATCAGCGTGGTGAACGGCGAATTTGACCGCTGTCAGCAAGGCGTTCGCGTCCGGATTGCGGAGGGTACGCCGTGACGCTGCGGGACGCGCTGGATTTTGCGCTGACCAGCCTGCGCGGAAATCTGGCGAAATCACTGCTGACGGTGCTGGGGCTGGGTGTCGGCGTCGGCGCGGTGCTGACAGTGCTTTCGCTGGGCGACGCGGGCGAAATCCGCGTGGAGGAAGAAATCGCGCGCTTGGGTGTGGACAAAGTATGGTTCTGCGCGGAAAATCCGGCATATCCGCTGACGGAGGATTGCCGCGCCATCGCCGCTTCCACGGGGGCTGATGTTTGCCTTGGCGCATCGACGATGGACGCGGTGTCGCTCGGCGGGCAAACCGTCTATGCGCAAATTGCCGGATATGACGATGGCTTAGAAACGGTGCATCACCCCAGCAGCGTGCAGGGACGCATGTTCACCGCGCGCGAGTACAGCGGTGAAAGGGTCGCCCTGCTTGACGAGACGCTGGCAGGGCGCTTGAACGCGGCGGTGGGGGATTTCATCAACTGCGGCGGGCGGCGCTACTGCATCGTCGGTGTCGTCGCGGGGATGCCCGCACAGAGTGCGTCACTGGGCAGTGGAATGCTCCTTCTGCCGCTGCAAACGTGGCAGGATGCCTATGCGCTTGCCCCAACAGAACTGGCGCTGGCCGTCCCGAAGGGCGAAAAGGCGGGGGAACTGGCTGAGGATGTTTTGGCGAAGCTGCACAATCTGCCGGGAAAATATCTCTCCGTGACGTTGGAAAACGAGATTGACGCGGCAAAGTCGGTCGTGCGGATTTTCGTGATGGTACTGGCGTGCGTGGCGTTTGTGTGCGTTGCGACGGGCGCCATCGGCGTGATGAACGTGCTGTTGATTTCCGTACGGGAGCGGCGGCGTGAAATCGGACTGCTCAAGGCAATTGGCGCAACGTCGCGGCAGGTGGCGCTGCTGTTTCTATTGGAAGCGGCGGCGTATGCGGCGCTGGGCGGGCTGCTGGGGATTCTCCTCGGCTTGGGGATGACGGCGCTCTTCGGCGCGCTGATTGGCTTAATGCCGCAGGTGAAGCTGCTGCACATGGGACTGCTGCTGGCGGGTGCGGCGGTGCTGGGGCTGAGCTTCGGCGTGATTCCCGCGGCAAAAGCGGCAGGACTCCCTCCAGCGCAGGCACTTAGAACCGAGTGATTTTTTTGGGCAATTTGTCTACAAAAAGCGTTTCTTTTCAACCATGCGAGACATTCTGCACAAGGAATTGCGCAAAGAATTGGCAATCCGGCCTATTTACGATTTGGCGAAAAACAGGTATAATATCGACAGTGGCCAAGCAAGAGGAACCATTCGCAAGTGTGGTGCTGGCCAATCGGATTACGAATTTTCGTGAGGAGGAATTCATTATGGCAAGTGTATCCCTGCAGCACATCTACAAGGTGTACGCCGGCGGCGTGACGGCTGTCAGCGACTTCAACCTCGACATCAAGGACAAGGAATTTATCGTTCTGGTCGGCCCGTCCGGCTGCGGCAAGTCCACCACCCTGCGCATGGTTGCCGGCTTGGAAGAAATCTCCGACGGCGAACTGTATATCGGCGACAAGCTGGTTAACGACGTTGCTCCGAAGGATCGCGATATCGCGATGGTGTTCCAGAACTACGCGCTGTATCCGCACATGACCGTGTTCGACAACATGGCGTTCGGCCTGAAGCTGCGCAAGACCCCCAAGGACGAAATCAAGCGCCGCGTGGAAGAAGCTGCCCGCGTTCTGGGTATTGACCACCTGCTGAACCGTAAGCCGAAGGCTCTGTCCGGCGGCCAGCGTCAGCGTGTTGCTCTGGGCCGTGCTATCGTCCGTGAGCCGAAGGTCTTCCTGTTCGACGAACCGCTGTCCAACCTGGACGCTAAGCTGCGCGTGCAGATGCGTACCGAAATCACCAAGCTGCATCAGCGCCTGCAGACCACTTTCATCTACGTTACCCATGACCAGACCGAAGCTATGACGATGGCTTCCCGTATCGTGGTCATGAAGGACGGCGTTGTGCAGCAGGTGGATACGCCCCAGAACCTGTACGACTTCCCGGCGAACGAGTTTGTCGCAGGCTTCATCGGTTCTCCGCAGATGAACTTCTTCGACGTGCGCCTCAAGCGCGAAAACAACGAAGTTGTTGCGTACTTTGGCGACAACAAGATCGTTGTGCCGCAGGGCAAGGTTTCCAAGTTTGTGGATGAGTCCTATGTGGGCCGCGAAGTTGTCATGGGCATCCGCCCGGAAAACATCCATGACGATGAAATGTTCCTCGCCAACGCTGCCGATGCGGCCATCGACGTGAAGGTTGAAGTGACTGAAAAGATGGGCTCTGAAACCTATCTGTACCTGACCACCACCGGCAAGGAAGGCAACATCATCGCTCGCGTCAACCCGCGCACGACGTCCATCGCTGGCGCTGAAATCAAGGTGGCGTTCGATGTGAACCACCTGCACTTCTTCGACAAGGAAACCGCCCGCACCATTCTGGTGTCCGATGCTGTTCCCGCGCCGACCAAGACCAATCTGACGAAGTAATTCACTTCACACAGAATTTTCAGGAAGCACTTTCTCCGTAATGGGGAGGGTGCTTCCTTCTTTTTGATCGGCAGAACGTTTGTTTTTGTGCTAAATTCACAAAAAATTTTCGCTTTTCAGCAAAATTCGCTTTTCTCCTGCGCGAAAGTGTGCTATACTGAAATAGGATATTCGGACACAAGCGCCGCGTGGGATGGCGGCGCGAAAGGGGCGTATACCTTTGATGAACAAACGTTTGCAGGAACAGGTTGACAACGTGCTGAATCGCCTGAGTGTACCCATCACGATTCTGGATGCGGATTCGGACAGACTGCCGGACGGGATGCCGCTATCTACGCTTCGACTGACTGAGGGCGAAGCGCGCGCCATGCTGGGCAGCCTGTATATGGCGGTGCCATCGCTGCATATCGTGCTGACTTGCGCCGAGCAGCAGCCCGGTGCGCGCGACGTGCTGCAACTGGCGACGATGCTGATTGCCGCGCTCGACCACTCCGGCGAAAATCGCACCGAGAGCAGCAGCGACGTGTATTGCCGCGCGCTCCGGGGCGACCTGATGGGCAGCGAGCTGGAGGCGCTCAGCCACGAGCATCAGCTGCCGCAGGAGATGGATCGCACGGTCATGCTCTTCCACATCGTGCAAACCGAAAACGAGTGCGCCTATGACTTGCTGCGGGACATTACGCCGGTGCAGGACAAGGATGTGCTGCTGAACATGGATCGTCACACCGTTGTGCTGATTAAGGAAATGACGGATGTGGAGACGATTGACGACCTGCACCAGTTTGCACAGGCGCTGCAAGAGACGCTGATGGGCGAGACGGCGCACCAGATGACCGTCGGCATCGGCAAAATGCGCCGCACCATCGACGAATTGCGCGACAGCTACAACGAAGCGCGCCGTGCTATTGAAGTCGGACGCATCTTCAAGCCGGAGGAGAGCATTTATATTTACAGCCGCCTGATTCTGGAGCGCTTCCTGATGGAGCTGCCGCAGGACATCAGCGCTTATTATCACGGGCTGCTCTTCAATCGCAAGAATCAGCGCCTGTTCAACGAGGAAATGCTCTACACGATCGAAATGTTCTTCAAGAAGGACTTGAATCTGTCCGACACGGCGCGTCAGCTTTATATTCACCGCAACACGCTGGTGTATCGGCTGGACAAGGTGCAGCGGCAGACAGGGCTGGATTTGCGCTCCTTCGACGATGCCATCACCTTCAAAATCCTGATGGAGTTGAAGAAAGTCAGCGGCGACAAAGCGCCCCGGAAATAAACGATAAGGAGGATTTTTCCCATGAAAAAGAAACTTGCGCTCGTGCTGTCTCTTGTCCTGTGCTGCGCGATGCTCAGCGGCTGCACGACGCTCACCGCTCTGATGGGCAAGCAGATGGCGAATGCCGCCACCGACGATACCAGCGGCGACACCGTCACGATTTCCCGCGAGGAGTATGAGAAGTACAAGCAGTTCGACAAGCTGCTGGAACTGATGGACATCGTGGACGAAGGCTACTTCGAGGACTACGACAAGCAGAGTTTGCTTGACGGCGCGGCGGACGGCCTGCTCTCCGGGCTGGGTGATCCGTACACCTTCTACTACACACCCGAAGAGTACGCCAAGCTCTGGGAGGATGACGAAGGTGAATATGCGGGTGTCGGCATCCAGATTTCCACGTCCTATCTGACGGGAATCTGCACCATCAGCCGCGTGTTCGACAACGGCCCGGCGCATGAGGCGGGCGTCCGCAAGGGCGATATCCTCTATAAGGTGGAGGATTTGTATGTCAATTCCAGCACCATTAACGATGCGGTAGATATCATGCGCGGCACGCCGGGCACGGATGTGCACGTCACGTTCCTGCGTGGTACGGAAGAAATGGCGTACACGCTCACGCGCGCGAACATTAACGTCAACCGCATTGATTCCATGATGCTGACTGACGAAATCGGCTACATTTATCTCTACGACTTCGCAGGCGACTGTGCTGAAAAGTTTGAGACCACCGTTAATAAGATGGTGGAGAACGGCACGAAGGGCTTGATTATCGACCTGCGCGACAACCCCGGTGGCTGGGTGAACGACGCGCAGAGCATCGCCGACATCTTCCTTGACAAGGGGACGCTGTGCTATTTGCAGTACAAGAACGGTGAACGCTACTACTACCGCACGAAGGACGGCAAGGTGGAGATGCAGCTGGTGATCCTTGTCAACGAGAACAGCGCATCGTCCTCCGAAATCCTCACCGGTGCACTGCGTGACCGCGCGAACGCGACCGTTGTCGGCAAAAAGACCTACGGCAAGGGCATCGTGCAATCGGTCGTGCCGCTCTCCGACGGTTCTGGGATGCAGATTACCGTTGCGCAGTACTACACGCCCAACGGCTACGCGGTGCACAAGCAGGGCATCATGCCGGACGTGGAAGTGGACGGAGACAACGGCATGTACGAGTTGGGTGACCTGACCGACGCACAGCTTGCAAAAGCGCTGGAGGTCATGCAGGAAAAACTCGCGGAAACGAAATAATACTATTTCCAAATTCACCTGCGCCATCTGCTCGCGCCTTTTCCGCGCTTGCGTCCGCTCATTCCACTTAGCGTAGCGCTGCTACGCTGCGTTTCATTCGCGTTAGCCAGCGCGAAAAATTCGCTTCGTATCTTGGCGCATTCTCATTTGGAAATAGTATAATCACCAAAGGCCGGGGCAGCACGAACGCTGTCCCGGCTTTTTGCATACGAAAAAAGCGCTGGAACGTACATTCCAACGCCTTTTTTGCGTTTGAGAGACGATTAGTCCTCGTCCTCTTCCGCATTCTGTTCTTGGAAAATTTCAAAGACGGCGTTCAGCACGTCCTCGTCTTCCACGCCGGAGTAGGTTTCTTCATCGCCTTCGCGAATGACCTTGAGAATCACCACTTCGTCCTGCTCGTCGTCATCCTCAATTTCTTCATCGTCCAGCGGAATCATCACCATGTAGTCGTCGTTGTTGTACTCGACCACGTCCAGCAGCAGGAACTCCACATCGTTGCCGTTTTCATCGGTCAGCGTGATGATGTCCTCGTCCTGAATTTCGCTCATCGTCAGCCTCCTGCGTCACTCCGCGTCGGTGAACATGCTGTCCTCGCCCTCGTCGCCGTCGGCGAAGTTGTAGTCGTCGGCGAACATCTGCTTAAATTCCTCGAAGATGGCATCGGTGATGCTGTCATCCTCTTCCGGAACAAATTCTTCCGTTTCGTCATCGACGATTTCAGAGCGGAGAATTACGACCTCGTCGTCATTTTCATCCTGCGGGACCAGCACCACATACTCGTTGTCGCCATGTTCCATGCGGGCGGCGATGTCATAGAGATATTCCGTGCCGTCCTCGTCGGTCATCACGACCACGTCCAGATCATCTTCATCCTGCACGTCCTGCGGATTCAGTTCAGGGGTGTTGGGGGTATCAGTCATGATAGCTGCCTCCTTCAATTGCACTTAGGAACCTCCCACATTGTAGCACATCGGGCACGCTTGTGCAAGCGTTTCCGGCGTTGACAGGCGGAAAATTTTATGATATTATCGGGAAAACGCGGAAAGGGAGATTGGCGAATGATACCAGCGGTGATTCAGGCGCTTCTACCTCAACATCCGGGAGAAGAGAACCGCATCGGGCTTTCAGGCGCGCAGGTCGTGATGTATGAGGATTGTGTGCTGAAAGTGCAGCCGGACACGGGAAATGCGGCGAATGAGGGCATCATGCTGCGGTTTTTGAAGGGGCGGCTGCCCGTGCCGGAGGTGCTGGCGGAGGCGGTGCAGGGTGGAATGCGCTATCTGCTGATGACGCGCCTTCGCGGGCGGATGCTCTGCGATGAAGCCTTTCTGGACAATCAGCCGCTGCTGGCGCGCCGAATGGCGGATGCGGCGGAGATGCTCTGGAATGTCGACATTGCGGGCTGTCCCTGCTCCTATGTGCTGGACGACGTCCTGCAAAAGGTGGAAGCGGACATCGCCGCTGGGCGCGTTACCATTGACACCGCGAATCAGCCGGAAACATACGGCGCAGGCGGATTTGCATCGCCGGAAGCGCTGCTGGCGTGGCTGAAAGCGAACCGTCCGCCGGAAACGCTTGTGCTGTCCCACGGCGACTTCTGTTTGCCGAACATCCTCGCGGACGAAAAGGGGATTGTCGGCTTCCTTGATTTAGGGCAGGCGGGCTGTGCCGACCGATGGCGCGACCTCGACCAAGGCTTATGGAGCATGTGGGCGAATACGACCGGGCTTTTTGGCGGAAGGGCGCGCACGTTCGACCGAGATACTCTCTTTTCCGCGCTGAATCTCCCCCTTGATGAGGAAAAACTGCGCTACTACTCGCTTTTGAGCGAACTTTGCCCATGAAAAAGCGCCGCTCACTGCCATCAAAGCAGGGAACGGCGCTTCTTTATCAGCGAATAATCAGTTCCATCGGGTAGTGGTCAGAGCCGCGGATTCTGGGGTGTGCGTTCGCATCGACTATGCGCTCCACCATGCGTTCGGACACAAGAAAGTAATCCAGCCCGCCCGCGCGAATGCCCTTGCGATAGGCGAACGCACCGGGCGCGGTGTCCGGATGAACGTGGCGATAGGCATCAACGAAGCCGCTTTGCAGAAGCGCCGCCATCCCGCTGCGTTCCTCGCGCGTGAAGCCCGGAACGTGCATTCCCTGCGACTTTCCGGCTAAATCCGCATCGTTGTAGGCGGCATTCAAGTCCCCGCAGAGAATGACGGGTTTCTGCGCATCAAGCGCCTGCAAATGACGAAGCAGCGCGTCATTCCACGCGACACGCTCTGGCAGACGGCTCAAATCCGCCGCGACGTTCGGCGCGTAGGCGTTCACAAGGTAAAAGTCACCCAAATCCGCCGTAATCACACGCCCCTGCGTATCCGTTTCATCCTCGCACAAGCCGAAGCGGGAGAATACAGGCGTCCGCAGCGTCAGCACCGCAGTGCCGGAATAACCGGGGCGGTCGGCGTAATTCCAAATGCCTGTAAAACCCGGCAAATCCAGCTCACCTTGACCAGCCTGCAACTTCGTCTCCTGCAGGCAGTAAACATCCGCGTCCAGCCGCGCGAAAGCATCCAGCAGCGTCCGGTTCATCAGCGACCGAAAGCCGTTGATATTCCACGAAATCAGCTTCATTTCTGCTCCTTACCGGTATCCCAGCGCGTCCCACTCCGGCGGGTCGGTGCTGTCGCGCCCGGTATAGCATTCCGGGAAAAGCGCTGCCGTCGAGTACGGCTCATCCGCCGCGTACAGGTGCGAAAGGTCGCCCGACTGCATACAGCGGAACACGACCTCGCCCTTGACGCGCTCTTCCGTCACCAGCGTCGTCACGCTGGACGGCTGTGTGCAGAAGCCGTGCCACAGCAGCATCGGCGACACGCCCAGCAAGTGCCCGATGCACGCCATCATAATGCCGAAGTGGCAGAACAGCACAATCGTGTCCGGCTGGTTATTTTCGCAGCGGTACAGATGTCCGTCGCGAATCATACCGTAGCGCGCCAGCAGCGCATCCATGCCCGCCTGCGTTTCACGCCAAATCGCATCGACCGTGCCGACGCGGAACAGTTCATCCTCCATCCAGTGATTCACGTCGTACAGCAGCGGATGCCCCTGCCACAGCCGTGGCTTGTAGTCCCACGGAATCCGCTCTGCGCCCGTCTCCGGGTCAATGCTCCGTCCGCGGAACTCCGCCAGCCACGGCAGCGTTTCCGCCGTGCGGTGCGTGCGCTCCAAGGTGTACCGCGCGGTTTCCTGCGCACGCCCCAGCGGGGAGGCGTAGAAGTCCCGCACGTCGAGTTTTGCCAGCCGAAGCGACAGCAGCTGCGCCTCCCGATGCCCTTTCAAGGTCAGCGAATCGTGCTTGTAGTCCGGTTCAGCATGGCGGACAAACATCAGTTTCATCGTTTTGCACCTCATACTATTTCAAAATGAGAATGCGCCAAGATGCGCCGCGAGTTTTTCGTTCTGGCTAACGGGAGTGAAATGCAGCGTAGCAGCGCTACGCTAAATG
>ERZ1026989.613-NODE-613-length-11937-cov-4.888318_pt1 | contig 11937 bp, 9 predicted proteins | sample MGYA00519250_ERZ1026989 | MGnify/ENA primary metagenome ERZ1026989 (study PRJEB26926, sample SAMN06164542) | human gut metagenome | biome: ENVO:00009003; feature: ENVO:2100002; material: ENVO:00002003 | host: Homo sapiens | place: USA | collected 2012 ... | reverse complement strand
GAGATTTCTGCCTGTCTCGTGGGCTCGGAGATGTGTATAAGAGACAGCTGCACCATATGGGTGCTTTCTCAATCTCTTTGCCTGGCCACTGGCGCTCCGGATAGTCAATTACCGGATTACGGCGGTATTTCTGATAATTCATCATTGCTTTTTCTCTCCCTTCGTGTCCTGCCATTCTGACTGTATTTATGAGCAATGTAGCTGTCACTTTGCTATAAGATACCGGGTTGTGAGACTACGAAACGCCCTTTTGACCCTGGTATCAAACAATAGAATGCACGCTCTGCGAGAATTCTATTGTTATGAAAAAGAGGAACCCAGCCTGAAAATCTGCTCCAGGTCTGACCTCCTCTTCTGATCTCTTCACGAAACAGTCCTGTTCCACTCAAGGAAACAATCCTGCTCAACAAAGTTCTTCTGCTGCACTTGCAGCTTACTCCCCCAGTCCGCCTTCAATTGCCTCGGTCAGGGCTGTCAGCGCTTCTTCTTCGTCCGGTCCGTCGCATATCAGTTCAATTTCATCGCCACATTTTACACATGCGCCCAGAACACTTAGAACGCTCTTCGCGTTCGCCGTGCTGTCCCTAAACGTAAACGTAATCAGCGATTTATATTTGATTGCTTCCTTGCATAGATTTCCAGCCGGTCTTAGGTGAAGTCCTGTCGGGTTTTTGATTACTACCTTCTGGTGTACCATATCTGTTCTCCCCTTTCCGCCCAATGCGGATCTTTACATGATTATCATACCATTATCGCACCCATCTGGCAAGCACCAACCCGTTCCAAAAGTCTCATCTGCAGCCGGAACACAAGTTACATCTGGATTACAGCATCAGCTGCTGAATCAGATCTGCAATTCTATGTGCTTCCTTATCAATGCGTGCTTTGTCCTTACCCTCGATCATGACACGCACCTTCGGCTCCGTGCCTGAAGGACGGATCAATACGCGGCCTTCTCCTGCGAACTCTTTTTCCAGCTCTTCGATCGCAGCCGCGATTTCCGGATATTCCATAAAGTGCTCTTTGCGGTGATTCGGAACGGTAACATTAACCAGTGCCTGCGGCAGGACTGTCATAATCTTGGAAAGCTCAGACAGCGGTTTTCCGGTCACTACCATAACCTCTAACAGATGCAGCGCAGACAGCAGACCATCACCAGTCGTATTTTCATCCAGGAAAATAATATGACCGGACTGCTCACCGCCAAGGCTCGCGCCGATTTCCCGCATACGCTCCAGCACATAACGGTCACCGACCTTGGTTTTTTCGATATGGATCTTTTCTTTCTCACCAAACAGAAACAGACCAAGGTTACTCATGACAGTCGCCACGATCGTGTTCTGTTTCAGCTTGCCCATGTTGCGCATATGTGCACCTACAATCGCCATGATCTGATCACCATCCACGACGTTGCCCAGCTCATCCACTGCCAGCAGGCGGTCTGCTTCGCCGTCAAACGCCAGACCGATGTTTGCCTTTTCGTAAACAACGCGGGCCTGCAGCTCTTCCATATGGGTTGAACCACAGTTTGCATTGATATTCGTGCCATCCGGCATATTGTGAATCGGAACAACCTGTGCGCCAAGCTGACGCAGAGCTTCTATGGAAGTATAATGAGATGCACCCTCTGCACAGTCCACAACCACCTTCAGGTTCGTCAGATCCACCGGAACTGCCCGAACTGCATGATTGATATATTCCTCTCTTGCGTCCTTGCGGTACTTGATCCGTCCAACGCTGGAGCCTGTCGGAAATTCCACACGATTCATGTTGTTCTTGATCAGGGCTTCGATCTCATCCTCCAGAGCATCCGGCAGCTTGTAGCCATTGCCGTCAAAGAATTTAATGCCATTAAACTCCATCGGGTTGTGGGATGCAGAAATCACAACACCGGCTTCTACCTTATATTTCTTGGTCAGATAAGCGATCGCCGGAGTCGGAATCACGCCCACATAAACCGCATTTGCGCCTACGCTGCAGATTCCTGCCATCAGTGCGTTTGCCAGCATATCGCCAGACATTCTTGTGTCACAGCCAACCATAATTGTAGGTTTGTGCTTGTTTTCACGGGTCAGGACATATGCGCCTGCCTGCCCCAGCTGCATCGCTAAAAGCGGCGTCAGCTCTTCATTTGCAACACCTCTTACACCATCTGTTCCGAACATTCTCGACATGATCTCTTCCTCCTGTTATAAAGCTGCAAAGCCTTCCGGATTTCGGGATTTCGTTTGCAGCCCTGATTCAACCCACAAGCTCTGCATTCCCTGCTCCGGGCGCCGTTTACATTTTCTCCTGCCCGGCTTTTACTGAGCTTCCTGTGCATCTGTATTCGAAGCAGCAAGCTGAGTCAGATGCACCTGCACCGTAACCACATTGACCTGATCCACAGAAGCGGGAAGTAAAAATTTCACCGTCACTTCCTGTTCTCCTGCCGTCACAGTGCCGTTTTCATCTATCAATGCAGACAAATCCGCGTGAGGCGTGATTGTCCCTGCATCCACATGATCCAAATTGTCCTGCAGACCTCTGACCGTCAGCTGCAGATTCTGTCCGCTGACTGCTTCTGCCAGCCAACCGTCCGGAATGTTCAAAAGCTGGACGCTGTCCGCATCAAAGCTGATCGTCTTGCGTCGGATCTGCTCGATATCCGCGGATACCGTTACTGTTCCGTCAAAATCAGCATCTGCAAGCGATATGTCCGAAGGAAGATATTCTCTGATATCAATCGTATTCGTCACCGGTGCTGTCGCATCCGTCAGATCAAGTTCCTCTGCCGGGATCGTGATCTCCGAGATCTTATCCAGCACAGCCGCCCGTCCTGCAATTTTCACCGTTGCAGGAGACACCGTTACCGTTCCAGTCTGTTCATAACCATCCGCCGGTTCTCCTATAGCGGAAGCACTGATTGTGACCTCCTTCGTCTCCAGAATCGGAACGGTTACCTTTACGCTGTCCACATTTTTGCGGATTTCACTGCTGGTGATTTCGTTGCCGTCTGCATCCAGCAGGCGGATTGTCGCATCGATTTCCACATTCGCTGTCACATTATCCAGAGAAATATCCACCACTGCGCGGCTTACCGCATTCACCGCTGATTCCGGGCCGCTGATGCTGAGTGTATTGGTTTCCATATCGATCCTGCCGGTCGCATATCCATCCGGAAGTGTCCCGTTTTTGGCAACCTCTATGCTTAACTGTCTTGTCTTTTTATTTTCTACCTGTAACTGTACATACTGTCTGTCTGAAGTGATCTTTTCCACATCCAGGCCGCTGCTTAACGACAGCTCGATCGGTACGCGCCCGTCATCTGTAATTTCAGACAGGTCTGCCTTTGCCGTCACGCTCTGCGCATCGATTGCGCTGATTGCAGACTTCGGCGCGCGCACGGAAACACGGATCGTATCGGAATTGTCCACTATACGGTAGGTTTTTCCTTGTCCAGTCAGCGCCCCCGTATTGGTCAGCTGTACCTGTACATTATTGATATATTTATTTATCACCGGATCATTGATGTCAACCGCCAGCATCCACAGCACAACGGAAATCAACACCGCCATAATCTTCAGACCCAGATTGTGCATGAGCTTACTTTTCATTGTGGAACCACCCCTTCCAGCGTTTGTGCGCTTTCTCATCGGTCGGTTTTTTCTGAATAGATCTCAGCTTTTCTTCCAGTTCCTCCGCCGTCAGTCCTCTGCTTAACGTTCCTTCATAAGCGACGCTGATCTTGCCATTTTCCTCTGACACGATCACTGTCATGGAATCCGTTACCTCGGAAATACCGACTCCTGCACGGTGTCTCGTTCCGAGATCCTTGCTCAAACGCATATTGTCCGACAACGGCAAATAGCAGGTCGCATAGGTCACGCGGTTCCCCTGTACGATCACTGCGCCGTCATGTAACGGCGTATTTTTTTCGAAAATATTGATCAGCAGCTGGCTGGTCACAATACCATCCACTGCAATGCCAGTACGTTCATATTCTGCCAGGGAGTCCAGCTGTCTGACAACGATCAGCGCGCCCGTCTTTGCCCGGGACATTTCCACACAGCCCTTTACGATCTCACGGATCGTCCGGTCGGAAAAGAGTCCCTCCTCCGGCTTGGAGGATTCAAAGGGAATGACGGAACGAATCAGATTTTTCTGTCCGAGCTGTTCCAGCGCCTTGCGCAACTCCGGCTGCAGCACGACGATCAGCGCAATTGTTGCAAACTGAAACGCCGTCCTCGCAATCCAGAGGATCGTATCCATCTGCAGGATTTCGGCAATCACAAGAAATACCAGAATGACGAACACGCCCTTTAACAGCTGCCATGCCCTGGTATTCCGAATAAAGATCAGTAGATAATAGACCATCAGAGAAATGAGGATAATCTCCACAATATCCATTGGTCCTATAAATTGTATCTGTGTCAGATATCTGTCCGCAAACTCTTTGATCTGTTCCATTGTTCCATCTCACTATTTTCTGGTTTTGCCCTTCCCATGGCTGTGGCGGACATTCTGGTTTGCGCGCTGCGTCGTGATCCGTTTTACCCGCTTCTCCGGCACTGCCACTGCCATTTTGGGAACCGCTTTTACATAGTAATAATACTCATCATCTTCAAACTGCACTTTTTCGGTGCGCGCATAATCCAGATTGAACTGGAAAAACTGCATCACCAGTGCGATCAGCGCACATACAATACTGCCAAGAATCACGCCCGCCAGGGAAAAATTCGCGTCATACATCAGATCCCCGATCAGCAAAATTACGATATCTGCCAGCGTTCCGACCAAAACAGCGATCGCTCTGGAATAGTTAATGCTCATGCGGCGGATCGCATAAACCAAAATCGCTGTGATGGCAAACGCCGTCACTACAATCAGCATTTCTTTATTTTCGATCACGCCGGTTCCCATATCGCTGAAGCGCTGCAGCATGGTATCGCTTTCCCCGCCGCCAAACGCCTGCGCATTGCCGGTAATATATGCCAGCACATAATATACCACTACGCCGCCTGCAACCGCAGCCGCAGCTCCCGGTGTCCCGAACAGTCCCGCTGCCAGCGGAGCAGCATAAGGGATCTTCCACACAAACAGAAGCGGTGTCAAAAGCAGCAGCAAATGCGCTTTCGGTGCAAACCGCAGATAAATCACCAACACGATAATATAGGCAAGCAGCAGAACCACAACGCATTCCGCAGACAGCGCATAGGTATGCAGCAGCAGAAACATTGCGCTCAAAAATACCATCACGCCCAGCGGAAGGAACGAGCACAGAAGCGCCGCCACCAGCACGATCGCAACGTGGTCGATTTTTTCCATATAGCCCATTCTGCCGTTGATCGTCAGAAACAAAATAAGTCCCAACACAAATTTCAACAGGGGAACGATAAATTCTTCATATTTTGTGTAAAAATTTTTTATGTATTCTCTGATTACAAGCAGCTGTGTCATCTTTTATTTCCTCTCTGCGGTTTCCTCTTCTCCATCCTGATCCAGGCAGTCCAGATACTCCAAAAATAACTGCAGCCTCTTCTTCGCTTTTGCATAACGGATCGTGTGTATCACATAGGTAACTGCCACATATAAAACTGCCGCCATCAGATATAACGTCAAAATCTTCTTCGCCGTTCCCACCAGATCCATGGAATAAATATTTCCCATTACCTCTGAAAAATGAAATACAAGATATGCCCCCAGCCCGGCAAGGAACGCTGCCGTTATCACTATCAGTGAAATAATGGTCTGTTTTCCGATATAGTCGCTGCGAAAATATCCCACCACTGCGCGATCCTTCCGTCCACCGTGCTCTTCATACGATGCCATCTTGGTCATTCTGAGAACCTTTTCCTGATTGATCATCTGACCTCCTGTCCGTTTCCGATAGACAACGCCGCAAAATAAATTCTGGAAACGCCCTGCTGCCTGCAGACCGCCGCCATCGCATCTATCGTACTTCCTGTCGTATAGATATCATCAATAATTACAATTGCATTTAATTTTACATCATTTTGCCCTGCTTTAAAAGCCTTTTTCAAATTATTTTGGCGTTCCTGCCCATTTAAAAGCTTCTGCGGAACTGTATTTTTTGTCCGAATCAGCCAGTTGTTCTCCACCCGGAGCCCTAACTGTTTTCCAATTTCCAATGCCAGAAGCTCCGCCTGATTGTAGCCTCTTTTGCGCTTCCGCGCCGGATGCAGCGGAACAGGGACCAATGCGTCTACCTTCCAGGAAAGGATCTGCCGCCCCAAATGCCATGCCATCTCTTTTCCGAAAAAAGCGGCGTATTCCTGCCTGCCCGCATATTTGAACCGGTAAACCGCCTTTTTAACGCTCGCATACCGGTACAGGCTGATCCCTCTGTCATACAGATGTTTTTTATGCAGACAGTCCCTGCAGTATTCCTGATTTTCATCAGAAAGCTCCTTTCCGCACTTCATGCAAAGCGGCTGTCTGACATAAACAAGTTTCGGTGCACAGCTTCTGCACACCAGCGCTCCCGCCGGTTTCACCGGTCTGTCGCATACAGGACATCTTTGTGGAAATAATAGCGTTTTGAAATCGATCAAACTTCCCCTTTCAGCTCTCTGATTCGAACGTCCAGACTGGTGTACCTGCGGTTTTCGCTTTCGTTTGCAATCATCTCCTGCACCACCTTGCGGCTTCCCAGAATCGTCACGCAGCCCCTTGCACGGGTGACACCTGTATACAGAAGGTTTCTGTTAAACAGGAGTCTCGGGCCTCCCAAAAGCGGCATAATCACAGCAGGATATTCGCTTCCCTGCGACTTGTGAATTGTAATCGCGTAAGCCAGCTCCACCTCTTCCATCTGCGGATAGGTATAGGTCACGCGGCGTTGCTCGTCGTATTCCACCAGCACCGTCTGTGCATATTCGTCAATTTCCCGGATTATCCCCATATCACCGTTAAAAATTCCAACTCCCTTGTCGATCGGGATGCCGTAACGGCTGACGACCTCCCATTCCAGCTGGTAGTTGTTTTTGATCTGCATCACCTTGTCCCCCTCGCGGAACAGGGTATCGCCCAGCTGAACCTCCTTTTTGCCCTCCGACGGAGGATTTAAACAGCTCTGCAGTACGCCGTTTAACGTCTCTACACCAAGGCTGCCTTTCCGCATCGGTGTCAGCACCTGGATATCGAAGGGTGAAGCCTTTACATATTTCGGCAGCATCTCTCCAATCAGCTGCACCATATGCTTGTAGATAACAGGGACACTGTTCCTCTCCAGAAAAAAGAAATCCCTGCTTTTATTTGTCAGCGCAATCTGTTCTCCTTTGTTAATCCGATGCGCATTGACAACAATATCGCTCTCCTGCGCCTGCCGGAAAATTTTCTGCAGGCAGACGACAGGGAACACCTCGCTGGCAATCAGATCTGCCAGCACCTGTCCGGGGCCCACGCTCGGCAGCTGGTTCACGTCCCCGACCAAAATCAACCTCGTCCCCGGGCTGACCGCCTTTAACAGCGACTGAAACAGGTGGATATCAACCATCGACATCTCATCAACGATAATCACGTCTGCCTCCAGCGGATTGTCCTCATTCCGTTCAAAGCTCGCCTTTTTGCCGCTTTCCGGCATCGCCCCGGACAGTTCGAGCATCCGGTGGATCGTCCGTGCTTCGTATCCAGTCGCCTCCGTCATCCGCTTCGCCGCTCTTCCGGTCGGCGCCGCGAGGTAAAGATCCAGCCCTTCTCCTTCAAAATACCGGATAATCGTGTTGATCGTCGTCGTCTTACCTGTGCCCGGTCCACCGGTCAGAATCAGAATGCTGTTGCGGACGCTCTCCAGAACCGCCTTCCGCTGCAGCTCGTCCAGCATCAGTCCCTCCTGCTGTTGAATCTGATCCACCCGTTTTAAAATTGCCTCCTCCTGCGCCGGGAGCAGCTCGCCCTCCGGCAGCATCGTCTGATTCAATTCCACCAGCATCCGCGCGCAGGCAAGCTCTGCGTAATAATACGAAAACGCATAACAGATCGTATCCTCGCCGTTTTTCTTGATGACCATTTTTTTATCCATCGAAAGGTTCGGCAGCTGATCTGCAATTGCCTCCTGCGGAAGGTCGAGAAGCGCTGCCGCGCGCCGGATCAAAACGCTGCCCGGCAGATACATGTGCCCTTCTCCGGACGCCTGCAATAATGTATACAAAATTCCGCTCCGAATCCGAAAATCCGAATCCGTGTGGATGCCGATTCTTGCGGCGAGTTCATCCGCCTTGCGGAAGCCGATTCCGTCAATATCATCCGCAAGCTGGTACGGGTTTTCTTCCAAAACCCGGTAGAGCCTGCTGCCGTAGGTTTCATAAATCCGCACCGCCAGCGTGTTGGAAATCCCGTATTTCTGCAGATAGACCATTGCTTCCCGCATTTCGTGCTTTTCTTCCATCTGGGATGCAATATCCATCGCCTTGCGCTCGCTGATCCCCTTGATCTCCGCCAGGCGCTCCGGCTCTTCTTCGATAATCCGAAACGTATCCGCCCCGAATCGTTTCACAATCCGCGCCGCCAGCGAAGCGCCGACTCCTTTGATCGCCCCGGAGCCGAGATATCTCTCCATCCCCGCCGCATCCTCTGGCGACGAGAATTTGAACGAAGAAACTTTAAACTGACTCCCATACACCGCGTGCTCGGTAAAATCTCCCTCCAGCTCCAGAATTTCTCCCTCTTCCAGAGACTGAAATGTGCCAACGCAGGTGATCTCGTCGCCTGTATTCAATTCAAAAACGGTATAGCCGTTCCCGTTGTTACGATAAATAATGTGTGTTACAAATCCTTTCAGCTGTGCCACTGTTTTCTCCGCTGTTGTTATAATATAGGCTGCACCGCGCCGCCAACCACACCAACAGGCATTTTGAACACAAAAGGTCGCCCATGAAATAGGCGACCTTGTTATGATTCTGACAATGTTCCTGTTTTCGATGCGCTTTGCATCTACGTTCTGGTTCCGATGGAATTACTCTCTGTATCCGCCCAGAAATTCTACATATTTGCCGGTTCCGATGGCTACTGCGGTCATCGGATCTTCTGCCGTCATCGTATTGATGCCGGTGTGCTCCGCAATCAGCTCTTCCAGACCGCGCAGCAGGCTTCCGCCGCCGGTCAGGACGATACCTCTGTCCGCGATATCCGCAGCCAGTTCCGGGGGAGTCTTCTCCAATACGCCGTGAATTGCTTCTACAATCTGCATTGTAGACTCTTTGAGTGCCTCTTCTGTTTCTTCCGAAGAAACCTTGATGGTCTTGGGCAGACCTGTTACCAGGTTACGTCCTCTGACTTCCATGTAGTCCGGCTCCGGTCTCTTATAAGCGGAACCGATTTTGATCTTGATATCCTCTGCGGTGCGTTCACCGATCAGAAGGTTATGCTTCTTTCTCATGTAGCGGACAATCGCTTCGTCAAAATCATCGCCTGCGATCTTGATGGATGCGCTCACCACGGTTCCTCCCAGCGAAATTACCGCAATATCGGACGTACCGCCGCCGATATCCACGATCATGTTGCCGCAAGGTCTGGAAATATCGATACCAGCTCCGATTGCAGCCGCAATCGGTTCTTCAATAATAGAGACCTCTCTTGCGCCTGCCTGATAGGTTGCATCCTCAACAGCTTTCTTCTCTACCTCAGTTACGCCGCTGGGTACGCAGACTGCGATTCTGGGGCGGCGGAAAGTCTTTCTGCCGAGTGCTTTCTGGATGAAGTATTTCATCATCTTCTCTGTTACGGTATAGTCAGAAATAACGCCCTGACGAAGCGGACGGACTGCTACGATATTGCCGGGCGTACGTCCCAGCATCAGGCGCGCGTCCTCTCCAATTGCCTTGATCTTGTTGGTATCACGGTCAAATGCTACAACGGAAGGCTCCTTTAATACGACGCCCTTCCCTCTGATATAAACCAGAATGCTAGCTGTTCCCAAATCAATCCCGATATCTGTATACTGCATGCTATAATCTCCTTCCGTTCTGCTGCGAACGTACTGTACGTTCCAATCATTCCCTGTTCTGCTCTATGTTAATCAGGGCAAACTTCACCCTTTTTGGAATAGTCCGCGTCCATTATAGCGTAAAACCCCGGTATTGAAAAGGGGATTCAGAAAAATTTAACTTTTCAGCATCTTCTTTACATAATATCCTGTATACGATGCAGGATTCTTCGCAACCTCCTCCGGCGTTCCCTTTGCGATGACCGTTCCGCCGCGCATGCCGCCTTCTGGTCCGATATCGATCAGATAGTCCGCCGTCTTGATGACATCCAGATTGTGCTCGATTACCACAACGGTATTTCCACCCTCTGCAAGCCGATGCAGAATCTCGATCAGCTTCTGCACGTCTGCAAAATGCAGTCCGGTCGTGGGTTCGTCCAGAATATAGATCGTCCTTCCGGTGCTCCGTCTGGACAGCTCCGCTGCCAGCTTGATCCGCTGCGCTTCGCCGCCGGACAGCTCCGTAGAAGGCTGTCCCAGCTTGACATAAGAAAGCCCTACATCATATAGTGTCTGAATCTTTCTCTGGATGGACGGCACATTTTCAAAAAAGGTCAGCGCCTCCTCCACTGTCATATCCAACACATCGTAAATGCTCTTGCCCTTGTATTTAACGTCCAGTGTCTCTCGGTTATAGCGCTTGCCTCCGCAAACCTCACACGGCACATAGACATCCGGCAAAAAGTGCATTTCAATCTTGATAATGCCGTCGCCGCCACAGGCTTCACAGCGTCCGCCCTTAACGTTGAAGCTGAATCTTCCCTTTTTATAGCCTTTCGCTTTTGCATCCGAAGTCGATGCGAACAAATCGCGGATCATATCAAATACGCCTGTATAGGTCGCCGGATTGGAACGGGGTGTCCGCCCAATCGGAGACTGGTCGATCGCAATGACCTTATCCAGCTGCTCGATGCCGTCGATGCCCGCATGTTTTCCCGGAATACATCTCGCACGGTTTAAATCTCTTGCCAGGTGTTTATAGAGAATTTCGTTGACCAGCGACGATTTGCCGGAGCCGGAAACGCCCGTCACGCAGGTAAACACGCCCAACGGAAATTTCACATCGATCTTCTTTAAATTATTTTCTTCCGCGCTGCGCACAGTCAGCCAGCCTGTGGGCTTTCGTCTCGTCTCAGGAACCGGGATCTTCTTCGCACCGCTCAAATACTGACCGGTAATAGACTCCGGCGTATTCATGATCTCTTCCACGGTTCCGCTCGCAACAATCTGACCGCCATGGGAGCCTGCTCCAGGTCCGACGTCCACAATATAATCTGCTGCACGCATCGTATCCTCATCATGCTCCACGACGATCAGCGTATTGCCAAGATCCCGGAGATTCTTCAACGTTGCGAGCAGCTTGTCGTTGTCCCGCTGATGTAGACCGATACTTGGCTCGTCCAGAATATAGCAGACTCCGACCAGTCCGGAGCCAATCTGTGTTGCAAGACGAATTCTCTGCGCCTCGCCGCCGGAAAGTGTTCCCGTCGCTCTGGAAAGGGAGAGATAATCCAGTCCGACGTCAATCAGGAAGCCAACTCTTGCCCGGATTTCCTTTAAAATCTGGCTGCCTATCAGCTCCTGCTGTTCCGTCAGCTTCATATTCTGCAGAAACTGCGACAGCTCTCCGATAAACATTGACGTAATTTCGTATATATTTTTCCCGCACACGGTTACTGCCAGCGCTTCTTTTTTCAAACGCTGTCCCTTACACAGCCGACACGGTGTAATCCGCATAAATGTCTCGTATTCCTGCTTGGTGGCGTCCGATCCTGTCTCCCGGTATCTGCGCTCTACATTCCGAATCAAGCCCTCGAACGCAATCGGATACTGTCCCTTGCCGCGCTGTCCTTCATAGTAGACCAGAACCTCTTTTCCACCGGTTCCATGCAGCAGAATATCCTGAATTTTCTGTGGATATTCCCCAAACGGTGTATCCAGATCGAAGCGAT
>ERZ1026989.609-NODE-609-length-11952-cov-6.397075_pt1 | contig 11952 bp, 9 predicted proteins | sample MGYA00519250_ERZ1026989 | MGnify/ENA primary metagenome ERZ1026989 (study PRJEB26926, sample SAMN06164542) | human gut metagenome | biome: ENVO:00009003; feature: ENVO:2100002; material: ENVO:00002003 | host: Homo sapiens | place: USA | collected 2012 ... | reverse complement strand
AACCCGACAGCATCGCTTGTAAGCAGTACCGCATTTTCAAACAAGCGGCTGGCAAGACCGCCAAGTCCATTTTGGTCAGCGTGGGTGTGCGCCTTGCTGCGTTCAATCTGCCGTCCATCGCCAAGCTGACGATGACGGACGAGCTGCATTTGCAGGAATTGGGCGAGCGCAAAATTGCGCTGTTCTGCTGCATACCGGACTCGGACAAGTCGCTCAATTATCTGGTCGGCATGATTTACACACAACTCATCCAAACGCTGTATCGCCAAGCCGACCGCATACACAAAGGACGCTTGCCTGTGCCGGTGCATTGCCTTATGGACGAGTACGCCAATATTTCCTTGCCAAAAGATACCTTTTTGTCGGCGTTGGCCACCATGCGTTCCCGCGCAATTTTCTGTTCCATCATCGTGCAGAACATGGCACAGTTAAAGGCTATGTACAAGGACGATTGGGAATCGCTGGTCGGTTTGTGCGACGAGTTTCTCTATCTCGGCGGCACCGAGAAAGAAACCCACAAATATGTTTCGGAACTGCTGGGCAAGGAAACCATCTCCACGACCAGCTATAACCAAAGCAAGGGGCGCAGCGGCAGTTACAGCATCAACCGCCAGCAGTCCGGGCGCGACTTGATGACCCCGGACGAGGTGCGGTTGCTGGACAACAGTAAATGCATTGACGCCATCAACAATGTGGGCTTTTGGGATAGCATCCCGCTGTGGGCGGTTACGCTGATCGGCGGGCTGCTGATTACGGTTTTATCTTTTACCATGATTCTCACGGTCTACGGCAGAATGTTCAGCCTGTGGATGTACGCCGCCATTGCGCCGATTCCTCTGTCTACCTTTGCGGGTGAGCCTACAAGCAGCGTGGGCAAAAACTTCATCCGCAGCTATGCAGGGGTCTGTTTGCAGGGCGTGGTGATTGCCTTGTCCTGCATTATTTTCTCCGCCATCTCGTCCAGCCCGCCCGCCGTGGATACCGGTGCATCTGTGGTGACGGCAGTGTGGACGTATGTTGGCGAGTTGGCATTTAACCTGCTGGTGCTGGTGGGAGCCATCAAGGGCTGTGACCGCATTGTGAAAGAGATTATGGGATTGTAAAGCAAAAGCGACGCACCATTATGGTGCGCCGCAAATATTACGCCTGATGATAGAGAATCCATTCCAGCAAATCCGTTGCCTTTGCACGACCGCTTGCAATTTGCAAAATAATGTCAATCAGTTCTTCCTGCGTGTAGTCAAGTTCAATTCCGTTAATTGCCAGAAAAACCAGCATAACGTGGGCACCGATGCGCTTGTTGCCGTCCACAAATGGGTGATTGCAGACTAAGCCAAATCCAAGCTGTGCCGCCTTTGCCTGCACGGATGGATATAGATACTGCCCGCCGAATGTGGCAAAAGGCGCATTCAAAGCAGATTCCAATAAACCATCGTCACGGACACCGGCAGTGCCGCCAAATGTCTCGAGCAGAGCATTATGCAGCCTTAAAACCTGTTCCTTGCTCAGCGTTTTCATTTGGCAAGTACCTCATAGGCTTGCTTGTTTTTGGCAATCAGACGCTTGGAGATTTCGAGAATGTCCTCGTCTTTCGCCTGTTGCTCGTCCTCGACTTGGCTGAACTCCATTAGCACATAACGCGGGACATTATTCTTTAAGATGACCGCCGCGCCGTTCTCATCAACCATCCGTGCTACACGGGAAAAATTCTGGTTGGCCTCCGTGATGGATACAAGATTGTCTGTGTTAATAACCATAATTCAACGCCTCCTTTAAGTATAGTATACACGAATTATAGGAGAAATTCAACCTATTTATTGAAGAAAGAGGGAATGCAATATAGAAATCAAAATACCAAAAGAAGTCCGCGACTACCACGAAAACATCTTTTTCGGGCTGAATACGCGGCAGTTCATTTGCTCGGTGCTGGCGGTCGGCGTAGCGGTCGGCATCTACTTTACCTTACAGCCGTATGTCGGCACCGAAGAAATCGGCTGGATGTGCATCTTGGGTGCCGCACCGTTTGCCGCCTGTGGATTCTTTACTTACCACGGCATGACCGCCGAACAGGTGCTTTGGGCTTGGTTCAAGTCTGAAATCCTCTGCCCGAGACGCCTTGTGTTCAAGTCCGACAGTTACTACTACGAAGCCATGCAGCCCGCCATCCGTGCGGGCATAAAGCGAAAGAGAGGTTTGCCTATGAAGAAAAACACCCATGACAGCGAGGAAACCGCTTGATTAAAACCCTGTCAAAAGCGCAGAAGATGGAACGCGAAAAGTTCCGTATTCCGCGCAGTGTACAGGATGCCATTCCCATCCGACGCATCTTTGCGGATGGGATTTTCCAAGTCGGCAACCAGTATTCCAAAACATGGTCGTTCACTGACATTAACTACGCCATCGCCAGCAAAGAGGACAAAACCAGTATGTTCGTTGATTATTCGGAACTGCTGAACGCTCTCGATTCCGGCGCATCGGCTAAAATCACGATTTACAATCGCCGCATCAACAAGGCCGCGTTCGAGCGCAGTGTCCTGCTGCCCGACAAGGATGATGGTCTGGACGAATACCGCCACGAGTTCAACCAGATGCTGACCGCGCAGGTCACCGGCACCAGCAACAGCATTGTGCGGGAACGCTACTTGACCGTGAGCGTGGTAAAACGCAATGCAGACGAAGCCCGCAGTTACTTTGCCCGCGTGGGGACCGACCTTGTAACACACTTGGCGCAGCTTTCCTCGGTGGCAACCGAACTGACGATGAACGAGCGCCTGCATATTTTCCGCGACTTTTTCAAGGCAGGGGAACAGGCTGCGGCGGAGTTCAATATCCACGAACACGCCAAACGCGGCCAGCATTTCAAAGATTGGTTCTGCCCCGACAGCATGGAGTTTGCCGCCGACCATTTTAAGGTCGATGCGCGGTATGGCAGGGTGCTGTATTTGCAGGACTATGCCAGCTACATCAAGGACAGCTTTGTGTCGGAACTCTGCGACCTTGACCGCGATTTGATGCTGTCCATAGACAAGGTTGAGCGCCGGTGTTTCCACAACACAGGAACCGAAATCCAGCAGCAGGCTGTTTTCCTCCGGAACGCCGTCAAAGCTCCAAGCATAGTTGCTGCCGTTTTCGGGCAGGTCAAAATGCGTTTTCATCCAGTCGCCGCCCCAAACGCCCGGGTCAAAGTAAGGCACCATGCGGAACGGCTGCGCCGCAGCTTTGGATAGTGCATCACGGTAAGCGGTACCCGGCACAATGGCAGGGTTGCCGGCTGATGTGGTATCGAGATAATAGTCAAAAACCGGCAGCAGTTTGTCCTTGATCCGGTCGCCCCAGCGCCATTCGGCAAAATAGCCGCGCTTATATTTTGCGCGCTGCGGCAGGTCATGCATGGCTGTATGCCAGTTGTCCTGCCCTTTGCGGAAACGGAGCTGAATTTCCCACCGCGTAATGTCCGCATAGATGGTGATGTCTGCACGTTCCACAAGAGAGGCACCGACACCGTAAACCAGTACCAGACCATCCGTTACGGCATCAATTTTTCCCCGGGCGGCACACAGTGCTTCTTCCGGGTAAAAATTTTTCATCTGCCAGGTGGTCATGATGCCGAACACAGGGTCGTCCGTCAGTTCGTGTTCGATTTTTGCATCCAGCTCAGCGGGTTGGATTGCCAGATCATCTGCATGAATGATAAGTTCAGCGTGCGGGAACAGCGCAAGGATCTCCGCTTGATCGGTACCGGGGTAGCATTCAACCGTCACAACGGTTTTGCTGCTGCCTGCACACAGGGCGTGCAGTTCCTGTTTTACGGCATCGGTTCCCCGTGCAGCATGGTCGGCGGCACCGACCTGTATGGTGGGGAAGCGCCGGTAAGGGTAAGTAGAGGGATTCGGCATAAAAGGCACCTGCTTTCGGATATTTTGTACGATATAATCAACATACACGGAAGCGGGACAAATGTCAATACATTTCTGAATAAAATTAAAATTAGTAATTACATCTTTACAAGTTGCCGTCTGCATGGTATACTTGATTCAGAAGTTCTGTGTGGTATAAATCTGCGCTGTGACAATATTTTTGCGCGGAGAACGCCGGAAACAGCACATCAGCAGGGAGGTTAGATATAGTATGTCGCAGCCGCGATATCTTCAGATTGTACAGCAGTTAAGGAATCGGATACAGAATGGGGAATACCCGCCGAACACCCGCATTCCCACAGAAAACGAGCTGTCTGTTTCTATGGGGGTAAGCCGCCCCACGGTTCGTCAGGCGCTGAACCTGCTTGAACAGGAAGGACGCCTGACAAGGGTCAAGGGAAGCGGCACCTATGTGACAGAACCAAAAATACAGCACGAATCCACGCGGTTCGTGATCGGCTATCAGGAAGAAAGCCGGGAACGGCACAACCACCTGCACACCAGCGTGCTGGCGCTGCAAAAAGAAAAACCGGGCAAGCTTGCCGCCAAGGCACTGGGTCTTGCCGAGGGGGAACGCGTGACTCGGATGGTTCGGCTGCGCTGGCTGGAAGGCATGTATAACGGCTGCCCCATTGTGTACACAACGGTGTATGTACCGGTACGCCTTTTCCCGGAAATGGATGAACAAAACTTTACGGATGCATCCTTTTACGAAATGCTGGACAGCCGTGGGCTGACCGTCATGCGAACCTCTCAGCGACTGGATGTGCGTATGCCCCCGGCAGAGGTCGCGGCAGAGCTTAAACTGTCGCCTTTTGAACCGACAGTCTATATTGTCTCGACCGGCTATAGCCAGAACGGTATTGCGGTGGAATACAGCGAAAGTTATTATCCGGCAAGCCGGAGCAGTTTTAATATTGAAATCAACCGGGGGAGATAAAATGCAGGAAGTGTATCTGTGTCTGGATGTGGGCGGTACGGAAATCAAGGCTGCACCTCTGGATAAAAGAGGAAATTTTCTGGCACCTGTCCGCCATTTCCCGGCAATGGCCGGCGCGGACAGGCAAACGTTGCTTGAAAACTTTGGTTGGATTTTTAGCAGTATCTGCCCGGAAAATGCTGTTCCCATTGAAATTGATCTTGCGTTTCCCGGACCGTTTGACTATAAAAACGGCATCTGCCTTTTACAAGGGCTGGACAAATACGATGCACTGTACGGCTGCAATCTGCGCCGAGCATTCTCCGAAATCAGCGGCTTGCTGGAGCAAAAAATTCAATTCATCAATGATGCAGCGGCCTTTGCGTTGGGGGAAATGGCCTTTGGTCAGGCGACGCAAGCCGGGCGAGCTCTGTTTGTAGCAGTGGGAACCGGCTGCGGCAGTGCATTTGGGGTGAACGGATTTCTGGCTGAAGAAGGTACACCCGGTGTGCCGCCAAACGGATATTTTTATAATGCACCGTTTCGGGACAGCTGCGTAGACGACTATATTTCCCGGCGGGGGCTGGAAAAGCTGTCCGGCGAGATGCTGGGGGTGCCGCTGGATGGTCGTGCGCTTGCTGAACGCATCGCCGCCGGGGACGAACGGGCCAAAGCCTGTTTCCGGTGCTTTGGTGAACAGCTGTGCGATGCATTGCAGCCGCAGATCGAAGCATTCTGTCCGGACACGCTCTGCATGGGGGGACAGATTATGGCAAGCGCGGCATTATTTCTGCACCCGTTGGAAAAACTTTGTACAAACAAGAAGATTACTTTATATATTACACAGGATACTTCTCTGCGGACTATGCAGGGGCTGACAAGAGCTGCCAGCCGGTAGGCATATATCAATCTGCTTATATATCTGGAAAAATTTCAGTCCATGGAGCACTTCAAATAGGAACTCGTCGAATATCTGGATTACTACAACAACCGCAGAATCAGAGCAAAACGAAAGGGCTTGCCGCCTGCAATTCACAGACAACAAGCCCTTTCGGCTGCTTGAACAATTTTTACTTCAAAATATGGCCCTGACTTTTTGGGATCACCTCAAAACCGCGGATGTCCTGCTATTTATTTGGTGAAAAAACCATGTAGCTGATTGCTTTATAGAATAGACTCGTCAGGATTTGAAGCTTTTGGATCGGATGCCAGCTCGCCGCGGTAAAGCACTTCGGAAGAAACGTAACTGACTTCGGGCGCCGCTTTCGGGTGTTCTATCACAAAAAGAATCTTGGCGGCCAAGCGAGAACCGATGGTTTTCGGCTTTACATCGACTGTTGTAATACGGTCGGCAACGTTCAAATATTCGCTGTTGTTGTCAAAGCCCGTCAGTACGATACGTCCTTCAGGGTCTATCCCTTTTTCTTCAAGATAACGCTGGATGAAATGAGCAATATAGTCGCTGGCACAGACGATACCGTCCGGCATGGTTGGCAAAAAGTCCAGAAAGTGACTGATTTCCTCATAATGGGTACGAAGACCCAATGACCCGGTAAGGTAAAGACTGGGGTTTGGAATGATCCCATGCTCATGCAGCGCATCCAGAAATCCCTCGTAGCGTTCTTTGTTTGTCTGGGCATATTCTACATCGCCTATGAAACTGAGCTTTCGGCATCCATGACGGAGCAGATTGCTTGTAATCTGCCGGATAAGGTCGCGACCCTCAATAATGAGCAGATCCCCATGTAACTGGTTATAGGGGACAGAAGGAACCGTGTCCAGAAAAACCTTTGGTATAGGTAAAGAGGATAACAGCCGCAGCAAGGGCGCAGAGTACGTGTTCAGTACAATGACACCATCTACTGTACCGTTTGTCAAAGGCTCCGGCAACACATAGCCCGCTTTGTAATTTGTGGGAAGATATGTGTACATGAGGTTGACATTATGCTCGGAAAGATCTTTGGCAATCTGATGGATAATCTGCATCCAGAAAAGAGAGGACTCCGGTCGGCACACGGCTACCGCTACGGTGCGTGTGTGGGGAGGCAGTTGAGCAGAGACGGTCGCAGTGGTATCCTGAGAGGGAGTGTGGAAATAGCCCATCTCGGTGGCTTTTTGATGGATTTGGGCACGCATAGAATCCGAAACGCCGGGACGGTTGCTTAGCGCTTTCCATACGGTGATTCTGGAAACAGAAAGAGCATCAGCAATATCCTGCATGGTTGGTTTGCTCATGAAAGAAATCCTCCGCTTTTTGAGTTTATAGTAAGTATAGCACAATCATAAGAGAAAAGCAACACGAAAAGTTAACTTTTGCTAATGTTTGATGTTGAAAATGTTGGCTATCTTGCACAAAAAAACAATGCGAAAGCCGTTGATATGCACGAATACAATGAAACGGTGCGCGATTTGTGCAAAATGACGATTGACAGGTACAAAAGTAAATGTTAATATTTGGCTAATAAATGGCAACGAATGCTGACTATGGAGTTAACGCTTAGTTAGCACGAAATGCTGGCGGCTGTTAACACTTGGCTCGCCAAAAGAAAGGGGCACATTCTATGAAAAAGGATAAGCCGGCAGTTTCAACTTCAACGAAGCCACGCCGCAAACGTTGGACGAGTGATGACACGGAGCTGACACTGCTGGGGCTTCCGGCAGCCATCTGGTATGCGGTCTTTTGCTACCTGCCTATGTTCGGTCTGATTATTGCGTTCAAGAATTTCAAGATCACTCCGGGAAGGGGTTTCCTTTACAGCTTATTTCACAGTGACTGGGCAGGATTTGATAACTTCAAATTCTTTCTTACCAGCAACACCTTTACCATGCTGCTGCGCAATACGCTGTTATATAACATCTTATTTATCGTATTGAACATTGTAATTCCGGTTACATTGGCTGTGCTGATTAACCAGATTTACAGCCGAATCGCTTCTAAAGCATACCAGACCATGATGTTCTTCCCGTACTTCCTTTCGTGGGTTGTTGTCAGCTACTTTGTCTACGCCTTCCTGAACCCCGACAAGGGCTTGATGAACACTATCATACAGTTTTTCGGCGGCGATAAAATCATGTGGTATTCTCAGCCAAAATGGTGGCCGCTGATTTTGACTTTCATGCAGGTCTGGAAATCCATGGGCTATAATATGGTTGTCTACCTTGCAAGTATTACCGGCATTGACAGTACGCTGTACGAGGCGGCAACGCTGGACGGCGCGACCAAGTGGCAGCAGACCAAATATATTACACTGCCGGCACTGAAACCCATCATCGTTATGATGTTCATTCTGAATGTCGGCCACATCTTCTATTCCGATTTCGGCTTGTTCTATCAGGTTACGCAGGGTGTTCCCAACTCACTGTACAACGTTGCCAGCACATTTGACACCTATGTCTACCAGGCTTTGCAGAGCAATGTGACAATCGGCAGAACTGCTGCCGCAGGTTTGTTCCAGGCTGCATGCTGCTGCGCGACCGTTCTGGTTGCCAACTTCATCGTTTCCAAGATTGATGAAGAAAGCGCGATTATTTGATGAAGGGAGAACACACAAATGACTCTGGCAGAAAAGCATAAGATAAAGGCCGAAGAAAAAAAGCTGGAAAAAGAGGAAGCTCGTGCGGCGTTCCGCTTAAACCAGATTAAGCCGACAACGAATGCCTGCTTTAACATTCTGTTTGTACTGCTTTCCTTCGTCTGTCTGTTTCCGGTGTTCTACGTCTTTATGATTTCCGTTTCCTCCACGGATTCTATCACAAAGTACGGGTACAGGCTTTTCCCGGATACATATTCCACGGCGGCGTACACGTTCCTTTGGAATGAACGCGGAACGATTTTTAATTCACTCATAATTTCCGTGGTGGTCACGGTTATGGGTACGGTGCTGGGTGTGCTGCTGACCACAATGATTGGCTATGTGCTTTCCCGCCCGAACTATAAACTCAAAGGCTTCTTCACTTGGATGGTGTTCATCCCGATGATTTTCAATGGCGGCATGGTTGCAAACTATGTGGTTGTTGCCAATATGCTGCGTTTGAACAACACCATCTGGTGTCTGATTCTGCCGCTGGCGATGAGCAGCTTCAATGTTATTATCTGCAAGACCTTCTTCCGAACAACGGTACCGGATTCCATCATTGAGTCGGCAAAGATTGACGGCGCATCCCAGATGAAAATTTTCTGGCGTATCGTGGTGCCCATCTCCAAGCCTGTTTTTGCCACAATTGCGCTGTTTTTGACCTTCGGCTACTGGAATGACTGGTTCCAGTCCGCCCTGTATATTTCGGATTCCAAGCTGGTATCCTTGCAGGCACTGCTGAACAACATGATGAAGAACCTGGAGTACATCGCCAATAACCCCAGCGCAGGTCTGAGTCTGCAGCAGTACCGTAACTCGATGCCGTCCGAATCCGTTCGTATGGCAATCGCAATCATTATCGTCATTCCCATTGCGTGCGCGTATCCGTTCTTCCAGAAGTACTTTATTTCCGGTCTGACGGTTGGTGCGGTTAAGGGCTAAGAGAAAGACTCTGAAAAAGAAAAACACTGTATAAGAACATCGATGCTAACAAATAAACCCATTCAATTTTCCCACCACATTTGGTTCTGTTCCCCTATAAGGGGAATGAAGATACACAACTTTACACAAGCAAAGGAGAAAAACAGATGAAAAAGTTCAACAAAGTGCTTGCGCTGGGCATGGCCGGTTCCATGGCCCTCAGCATGGCAGCCTGCGGCGGCAGTTCCTCTTCTGCCTCCACCGGCACCGATGGCAGCAGCACCTCTACGGCTGCTCCTACGGCTGCTCCCTCCAAGGACGTCGTCACCCTGAAATGGGTGGCCGTTGGTTCTGGCATGCCTTCTAACTACGATGCATGGCTGGCACAGATTAACCCGTATCTGGAAGATAAGATCGGCGTCAACATCGACATGGAGGTTATCTCCTGGGGCGACTGGGACACCCGCCGCAATGTTATTGTGAACACCAGCGGTGAATACGACATCCTGTTCACCAACGTCAACACCTATAACAACGACGTCAATACCGGTGCTTTCCTGGATATCACCGATATGGTCAAGGAAGCGGCTCCTGAACTGTACGCTTCCGTTCCGGAAGATTATTGGAAAGCCTGCGAAGTGGGCGGACGTGTTTATGGTGTGCCTACCTACAAGGATTCTTCTCAGAGCGAGTACGTTGTCTGGGATAAGGCAAAGATCGAGGCTGCCGGCTATGACTATACCAAGGAGCTGGGCATCACCGACCTGGATGAACTGACTGCGCCCCTGAAGGCTATCAAGGACACTGACGGCGAGGCTTCCTTCCCTCTGAACAAAAACGGCGGCGGCTACCAGTCCTATATGTATGACCAGCTTGGCGCCGGTCTGTATCCCCTGGGTGTGCGCTATGATGACAGCGAGGGTAAGGTTGTTGCTACTGTTGAGCAGGATGACATGAAGCAGATTCTGAAAACCTTCCATGAGTGGTACAACGAAGGTATCATCAACTCTGACGCTGCAACCCGTCCCGAAGATGCAAACTACAAGGCTTGCTCCATTGCACAGGGCTGGTCCGGTGCGGCAATCACTTCCTGGGGTCCGCAGCTCGGCGTTGAGTGCGTTGCCCAGAAGTGGGGCCCGACCATCGTTTCCAATGAAACTGTCCGCGGCTCTATGAACTGCATCTCCGCTAACTGCGCCTATCCCGAAAAAGCACTGCAATTCCTGCAGCTGGTAAACACCGACACCTACGTCCGTGACCTGTTCTACTACGGCGTTCAGGGCGACAACTGGGATTACACCGATGACAGCAAAACCTTCGTCCATAAGAACAACGCGGATTGGTCTATGGCCGGTTACACCCAGGGCAGCTTCTTCGCTATCACCCCGACCGACGATTTCGATTTCAACCAGTTCGACGAAGTTAAAGAACTGAACGAAAAGGCTGAGCCTTCTGTCCTGCTTGGTTTCACTCTCGACACCACCTCCATCGCTGATGAACTGGCAAACTGCATCCAGATTGCAGAGCGTTACAAGGGCGAGCTGCTGACCGGTACTGCTGATCCCGAAGTCATGGTTCCCCAGATGATGAAAGAACTGCGCGCTGCCGGCTTTGACAAGATCGTTGCTGAGGCACAGAGCCAGGTTGACGCTTTCATGGCTACCAATAAGTAATCTTTAAAAGTCCAAATACTATCCCTGCTGGCAGGAAAACCTTCGGGAGCGGGACGCTGAGTTCCCGCTCCCGATTTATTTTAAGTACACAAGGAGAATCAAGTATGGCTAAAATCATCGGCAGCGCACTGCCCAATATTCCGTGGCAGGAACCGCCTGCAAACACCCGCACCCCTTTCTGGCGCTATGATGCAAACCCCATCATCGGTCGTGACGGCAACGCCCGTTCCAACAGCGTGTTCAACAGCGCCGTTGTGCCTTTCAAGGATGGCTTTGCCGGCGTATTCCGCTGCGACAGCCTGTCCATCAGCATGGATATTTTCGCAGGCTTCAGCAAGGACGGTCTGCACTGGGATATTGAGGATACCCCGATTCATCTGGTAGGGGACGACCCGGAGGTCACAACCCGTGAATACCGCTATGACCCCCGTGTATGCTATATGGACGGCAAATACTATGTGACCTGGTGCAACGGCTACCACGGACCCACCATCGGCATTGCATGGACGGATGACTTCAAGACATTCCACCAGTTGGAAAATGCCTTCCTGCCGTACAACCGTAACGGTGTCCTTTTCCCGCGCAAGATTCAGGGGCGCTACATGATGATGAGCCGCCCGAGCGATACCGGGCATACCCCCTTCGGCGATATTTTTGTCAGCCAGAGCGAAGATATGATTTACTGGGGACGCCACCGCTTTATGATGGGTGCTGTAAAAGGCGATGAATCTGCATGGCAGAGCATGAAAATTGGCCCCGGCCCCATCCCCATTGAAACCGATGAGGGCTGGCTGCTGATTTACCATGGTGTTATCAACACCTGCAACGGCTATGTATACCGCATTGGTGCTGCTCTGCTGGATATTGACGAGCCGTGGAAGGTAAAATACCGCGGCAAGGATTACCTGCTGGCTCCTCATGAGCCTGTCTCTTATACACATCTGACG
>ERZ1026989.603-NODE-603-length-11995-cov-11.457873_pt1 | contig 11995 bp, 3 predicted proteins | sample MGYA00519250_ERZ1026989 | MGnify/ENA primary metagenome ERZ1026989 (study PRJEB26926, sample SAMN06164542) | human gut metagenome | biome: ENVO:00009003; feature: ENVO:2100002; material: ENVO:00002003 | host: Homo sapiens | place: USA | collected 2012 ... | reverse complement strand
GCCACACATTCTGCACCACGTTAGCAAATGCGGGAATGAACCCTAAAGCATTGCAGTACATCATGGGACATTCCAACATCAATATGACGCTGAACTATTACGCGCATACGACTTCCGAAACGTCGATAACAGAAATGAAGCGGTTGATTGCATAAGTAGTAAACGGAGAATTTACTACTCCACATACTACTTTTGAATACCAAAACATACGGGGATATAAGAAGATTTGAGAATATCTTCCATAACGAAAAATGCCGGAAAAGCCTGTAACAATAGGCTATACCGGCATATAAGAACTTTTGAAAAGATAGTCAAAAATTACTTTGTGATTTAGAATAAAGAAATCACAAAACAAGTCTCATATGAACTCCATGCCCTTCAGGCAATTAAAATCTTTTTTAAAGATTTTAATTGGAGTTCAGTATGACTCATTTCCGCCATGATGCGGGCGCGGTATTATCGCTCCATAGATCACATCCATCATACCTTCACCCCCGCCGGGGACTGCCAAAGTCTGACAGTTTCCGGCGGGGGTTCCTGGTTTCCCCTTCTTCAGCCAAAAATAGCCCCGGCCGGTCTGCATTTTTGCGGAAAAGAAATGAAAAAATCACTCCGTATCATACTTTGGCATGATTTACATTTTCTGGCGGTTATGTATAATAAAGATAAAATGGTGTTGGAATGCGTATGGCACGGGGTATGTCCCTTTGCCGGCGAAAAGGAGGGAGAACGTGACCGGGAATATTATCGTGAAGCCGTCTGTCCGGCAGCGGTTTGACAGCTTTATGGAGCGCGGGCGCGTCCTCTTTTTCAGCGCGCCCTGCGGCTTCGGAAAAAGCACGCTGTCCGATGCCCTGCTCTCCGGGCGGGATGTGCTGCGGCTGAACGCGGGCGCGGCGGATTTTGCCCTTCCCGCCCTTTCGGATGGGTGGGAAATCCTGCTCATTGACGATTTTCAGATGATACCGGCGGAGGATGGCGGGCAGGCGCTGTGCGAGCTGATCCGCTCCGACCCGGGCAAACGCTTCCTGCTTCTCTCCCGGGGCGCGCCGCCCGGATATCTGACGGCGTTCCAGTATTCCGGCCTGATGACCACGCTGGAGGCCGACGACCTGCTCTTTGACCGGGAGGATATCTGCAAATACTTTTCCGGCTGCGGCGTCGCCGTGACGGACAGCGAGATCGGCGGTATTCTGAGAGAATCCGTCGGCTACCCTCTGGGCGTCGCCGTCACCGCCCGGTGCATGTCCGGCGGGAGGCCCTTCGGCCCGGAGGTCGTGGCGCGGGCATTCCGGGAGGTGTTCTCCTATTTTGAGGCTGCGATCTACCGGCGGTTCGACCTTCCCGTGCGGCGGTTTCTGCTGGAGCTGGCGCCCTTTGAACGGTTCAATCTGGAAATGGCGCGGATGGTCAGCGGCGACCCCCACGCGGGCGACCGGCTGGACTGGCTCCTGAGCCACACCACCATGCTCCGCTATGACGACGTGCAGCATTTCCGCTTCTGGCCGCAGTTCCGCAGCTTCCTGCTGTGGGAGATGGAGCGGGAATACAGCGAGGAAAAGCGCCGGGCGCTTTTCAGCCGGGGCGCGCTCTACTACGAGCTGAAAGAGGATTACGCCCACGCGCTGGAATGCTACACCCGATGCGGCGACCACGCCAAGGTCTCCGAGCTTCTCATCCGCAACGCGGAGCTGCACCCCGGCATGGGGCATTACAGCGAAATGGAAAAATACTACCGCAGTCTCCCGGAAGCGGAGATCGCGGCTTCCCCCGCGCTGATGCAGGGCATGAGTATGCTGTGCGCTCTGGCCATGGATTACGAAGGCTCTGAGCGCTGGTATCACGAATTGCAGGAATTCGGAAAGCGGTGCGGCAGGGGCGACGCCGCAGGCAAACAGGCCCGCAGCCGTCTGGCGTGGCTGGACATCTCCCTGCCTCAGCGGGGCGTGGAAGGGCTGACGGAGACCATTCCCGCGGTGTTCCGGCTGATGACCAATAAGGAGGTCTCCCTCCCGTCCTTCTCCGTCACCAGCGCCCTGCCCAGCGTCATGAACGGCGGCAAGGACTTTTCCGTCTGGAGCAAACGGGACGACCTGCTTTACCAGACGCTCCGCGCCCCGGTGGAGGCCGTGCTGGGGCGGGACGGCGTTGGCCTTGCGGACTGCGCCATCGCCGAAAGCAAATTTGAAAAGGGCGAGAACATCACCGGCCGGGTGCTGACCATCATCCCCCGCGTCAGCGAGATACGCCAGCGCGGCACGCCGGACATGGAATTCGCCATCAACGGTCTGCTGGCGCGGAGCCTGCTGTCCAGCGGCCAGAGCGAGGACGCTTATCGGACGATCGAATCCCTCCGGGAAAAATTCGCCGAGGAAGGGCGGGAGCGGTTCCTGCCCAATATGGACGCCATGCTCGTCCGAATTTCCCTCCATACCGGCGATCTGGACTGCGCCGACACATGGTATCGGGAAAAAGCGCCCAGAGACCCCATGCGGGTAAACGTCATGAAGCGCTACCAGTATCTCACGCAGGCCATGGTGGAGCTGGCGGACGGGAAGCCGGGGGCGTCGATGCTGACCCTCTCCCCGCTGGAAGATTACGTCCGCAGCTGCGGGCGGCACATCGACGGCATCCATCTGAACATCCTCGCCGCCATCGCCCTGTACCGAAGCAGGGACGAAGCATGGCGGCAGCGCCTGATTGGCGCATTGAACGCCGCGGCGGAATACCACTTCATCCGAACCGTCAGCGTCTACGGCGCGGCGGTGCTACCCCTGCTGGAACGGCTGGATTGGAGCGGAAGCGCCCGGTGGAAAAAACAGCTGATGGACGACGTGCGCTTGCAGGCGGCGTATTACCCCCGCTTTCTGGAACCGCGCCTCGCGCCGGGGGAAGCCCTGACGCCCACGGAGCTGCAAATTCTGCACCTGATCTGCGCCGACAAGAGCAACGCGGAGATCGGGCAGATCATGGACATCAAGCTGCCCACGGTAAAGACCCATGTAAGCCACATTCTGGATAAGCTGGACGTCCGGCGGCGAAGCGAAGCGAAAACCGCCGCGAAGCGTCTGCGGCTTATCCCGGAAGAACGGTAAACCCCGCCCGGATTTTACCGGGCTGACGATAGAAAACTGCACTTTTTCACACAGGAGGATCCTATGAAAAAACGAATTTTGAGTCTGTTTTTGGCGCTCACGCTCTGCCTGACGCTCCTGCCGACATCGGCTTTTGCCGAGGGTGGGGACGTGAGCATTTTTGACGGTGTCATCGGCGGTGAGACCGGTGGCGAGGGCGGTGGAGTCCTTGTACCACCCGGCGGTTCGACCGGCGAAGGTGGTGGGATCTATACGCCCCCAGGTGGTCCGGCAGAAGGGGGCGGCGGCACGTATATCCCCGAAGAAGACACGCGGACGGAGATCTGGTGCGTGAGCAAGCCCGATTCCATTGGCCGCAGCTATGACGGCACGACGGACGGCGGCACGATTCCAATCGACTTGACGTTTACAGACGGCACAAATGAAACCAAACTCAAAGAAGGAACGGGCTTTACCGCCAAGAAGACGTTCGATTCCGCGGACGCGGGATGGCATACCGTCACTGTGGAAATCGCGCTGATCGGCGAAGCCGCGGTAAAGTACAAGCTCAAGGCGGGCGAAGAAAAATTTGAGATCGGCGGCAACATCAACAAGGCCTATCCCGATTTGACCGTATCTCTTTCCAAGACGACCTGCACGGTGGGCGAAAAGCTTCTTCCGCTTCTGTCTGTCGAGGGTGCTCCGGAAGACGCCGAGGTGACATATTACTATGCGCCGATCAATTCTGGATATTTGGAGTTTGAAGGCAGTGAGGTAGTTCCCAAGATCGACGAGAACACTGCAATCAGCGAACCCGGCACATATTACGTCTATGCCAAGACCGGCGAGACCAAGAACTACAAAGAGGAAAGGTCAGCAACCGTGGAACTCACGGTCAACGAGCCTGTCGTTGAGGCCGCTTCGGTAACAAGAGCGGACGGCACGGACGGCGGCACATACGAATCCCTCCCGGCGGCGCTGAACGCGGCGCAGGACGGCGACACCGTCAGGCTGCTGGCCAACCATGTGACGGATGCAGACGCCCTCAATGCGCTCGGTGATGATTTTACGTTCGAACAGTATGCTTCCATCGTACCCGTTGTCACCAAAACCTTGACGCTCGATCTGAACCACAAGACGGTCGACTACCTCGAGGTTGGATTCTCAGAGACTAACGAGGAAACGCAGAAAAAAGAAACTCTCGCGACAGGCAACCTGACTGTTACAGGCGAGGCCGCTTACGGCAGAATTTCAAATCTCATGTTCATGGCCGGCGCACTGGACATCCGGAGCGGCGAGATCGGCGGTTCAGGATACGCGGGACTTCTCTGCGACGCGAACAGTGGCTCTGTGACCGTCAGCAACGGCACGGTGTATGGCCTCACCGTATTGGAGGGTGCTTCCGTCACCGTCAATGGCGGTTCCAATCACGCGGGTGAATGGGTTGTCGATTCCGGCGCTACGCTGAAAATTACGGACGGCACGTTTGGCGAGGTGCAGTTCACGCGCAACGGAACCATCGCCATCAGCGGCGGCACGTTTAAAAGCCTTAAGAGCGAAATCGCAGAAGAGTTGCAGCCGCTCATGTCCCTGTTGGATACGCAGAAGGTGCACGCTTTCTACAAGGGCGACGACGTGCAGGACGGCAATGCAACGGAGCTGGCCGACGTAACCGTCAAGGAACACACTCACACCATGGTGGACAGCAGGTGCGCCTGCGGCTTTTCCTGCACCCACACGAACGCCGAGGGCGCGAGCACCATCGGTAAAGACGGCAAGTGCACGGTCTGCGGGACACAGTTCGCGGCTGGCATCGGCGAAACCTATTATACCGATGTGCCGTCCGCGCTGAATGCGGCAGCTGACGGTCAGACCGTCAAGCTGTTGGCAAACGAGATGCTGCCTGACGGCATATATGTCAGCAAGACTCTCACGCTGGATTTGGACGGACACAGTCTGAGCGGATACAGCTTGAATGTCGGCGGCCTTACGGCCACGAGCCAGGTTCGCACCGGCAACCTGACGGTCATTGACAGCAGCGGCGGCAACGGCGCGGTGGGAGTGACCGTGCGGGACGGCGGTACACTGGTATTCAATCCGGAGAATGACAATACCACTTTGCTCCAGCTGGAGGTTTGGGGCGGCACAGTCGAGCTGTACGGCGGAAAGATTTCGAGAAGCGGTCTGCGGCTGAATAATAACATCACATTGGGCAATCTGCTTCCCGGGCAAGCGGGACTGGCTTACTATCGTGGTGACACGCAGCTCACGCTGGAGGAAGCCGCTTCCCAGACCTGCGACCTGGTGGTAAAGTTGTGCAGCCACGGCGGCAAGAACGGCTTTGATGGCACCAACTGTCCCTACTGCAACGCGCCCGCGGTGGCGCAGACGGCCTTGCGGAATGTCGAGGGCGACCCGTGGCGTAACTTTGCCGACTTGCAGACTGCCCTTGATGCGGACAGAGACGGCGGCTCGACCCTCAGTCTGCTGACCGACGTGACCGGCGATTACACCATCGACGGCACCCGGGACACCGGCATAGATCTGAACGGCCATTCAATCCACGGTACGGTAACCGTCAAGGCCGCCACAGGCATGGACACTACTACCTTAAGCAACACGAAAAACACGACCACAGCCAGTATCGATACCGTCGTTGCCCACATGGGAGCAAACCTCGCCGGGTCGGGATATCCCGCCGTGATCGGCACGCTGAAGCTGGCAGAGGATGCAGCATGGGCAAACATCCTGTATGAACCTAACCGCCTTGGCTACAAGGTGCTCAATGGGGACGGCACTCACAAGTGGCACGCCCCGGCGGATGTTCCTGCCGGTTCCACGGAGCTGAACAATGTCATCATCAATCGTCTGCCAATCACCTCCAAGGCCCTGTCTCTGAAGGTCGATGGGAAGAACCTGACCGGCAGTAACCCGAAGGTGGAGCGCGGCACGACCGTCCGGCTCTGCGCCTACTGCAATACCAGCGGCGCAAGTGTGAACTTCTTCGTCGGAGAACGCGGGAGCGACGGCATGTACAGTTTCTCCAAGCTGACAAGTGAATATAAGAAAATCGGCTCCACATGGTATTACGTCGCGGAGTGCAACTTCAACAAAATCGGTGAGCATGGGATTTATTTCACTGCCAGCAAGGACGGCTATTCGGTATCGAGCGAACTCAGAACGCTGACCGTCACCAAGCTGAATCTCAGCAAAGCCGTAATCACGTTCCCCAACGGCAATGAAAGTGTCTATCAGCCTTATAACACCACCACCGGCGTGCCGCCCTATGTTGTAACGTACAACGGCAGCGAGCTGAAAGCGGGAGTTGATTACACCGTCGTCCGCGGCGATTCCCGTTCCACTGTCGGCACCGCCACTCTGACCATCAAGGCGACAGACGACGGCGACTACACCGGCCAGAAAACCGCCAGATGGACGGTCGCAGCTCACAAAGCAACGATCTCGGTCGGCGACATCATAAAGGCATACGATGGCACAACAGACCTGCCCGCAAACGCGTCGATAAAGCTTAAGAGTGCGGATTCCCGCTATGCTCCTTCCGGCGGGCCACTTCCTCTGGTGGCTGGTGAGGATTACCAGATACTCAATGCCAGTTATGATTCCGCCAATGCAAGTGAGGACGAAAAGACCGTCTCCTTCACCATTAAGCTGACGGATAGGAACTATACCTTTGAAGACGGCACGACGCAAAAGGACTTTGTGCTGAATGGCGCGGATGTGTCGCAGACTTTCAAGATCAGTCAGGCCACTGTGACCCCGAACGAGATCACGCAGTACGTTTTCAACGATTTGGCAAAGACCTACGAAATCGATTTGAGAACGCTCCTGCCAGAGCTGCCTGTAGGCTGCGAGTACGGCAAGATCCATAATCGGGGCTGCGATTACCACTTTACGGATAGTACTTACCTCGACAGCAGCAACTATATATTCGTGTCAAACGAAGGCATTCTGACTCTGCCCATCGTGGCCGCGCACAGCGCGAATGTGAACGATCAGATCGGCACTTTGACCGTCCCGATTGTAAGCACGAACTATCAGCCGTTCGAGCTGACCATCAAGGTCGTCATTGGCCAGAGGATCCCCCTCGATCAATCGGGCGTCAGCGTCAGCGCGACGGATATCACCTACGGTCAGGCGCTGGCAGAGAGCACACTCACGGCCACGGGTTCGATGATCTGCCCCCGCACACAGGCCGTGATTCCGGGTACGTTCGCGTGGAAGGACGGCACCATCAAGCCCAACGCGGGCAGCTATGATGCCGAATGGACGTTCACCCCGGCGGAAGGCTACGAAGAATACGCCCCCGCGACCGGCACCGTGACCGTCACAGTCGAACCGGCAGAGCTGACGGGAGTTTCCGTGGGGGCATCCAGCACGTATTACACCGGCAAGCCGCAGCACGCATCGACAATCGCGTCTGGGCAAAGTGTAGACGGCACTACCGTGACGTTCACCTACAGCGACAAGGTAGACGGCGACTATACTTCGGGCGGACCGACTTTCACCGACGCAGGCACGTACACCGTTTACTACAAAGCGGAAGCAGCAAACCACAAAACGGCTGCCGGTACGTTCACCGTAACCATTGCCCCGCTGCCGATCAGCCTTCTCTCCGTCGAAAGAATCTCCAAGTCCTACGACGGCACCGCGAACGTCACGCTTACCGCGAGCAGGCTGACGTTCTTCAGCAAGACGGCCAGTCGTTCGGACATTATACTTCCCGATACGGCGCTCACCTTCTCTGACGCCCAGTTTACCATGAAGCAGGCGGACGGGAGCTACCTGCCCTCGCCGGACGTCGGAAACGGAAAGGCCCTTTCCTTCACCATGACGCTTGCGAACGACAACTATGTGTTTGAGAGCAAGCCGGAAGGCACCAAAACGGTCAGTGACACTTTTGCAACCGACGATACGACCCGTTTCACCATCACCAAGGCCGACGCGCCCGTGCCGACAGACGGTACGCTGACCATCATCAACGGTCTGGAAAGAACCTACGAGGTCGATCTGGCGGCGCTGCTGTCTGCACTGGAAAGCCCCAAGTCCTACGGCGACATCGCCTATGGCGCGCCGACCATCACCGTGGATGCCGGCTACTGCGACGCTGCCGCTGCGAAGATCGAAAACGGCAAGCTGATTCTGCCCATTCTGGCAAACCCGGTCAATACGGAGGGCAATGTCGGCTCGGTGACGGTGATTGTCACAACCAGCAACTACGAGGACATCACCCTGACCGTCAACATCTTCGCAAAGAACAAGATCACGCCCGTTCCGGATGGCGAGGTGACCGCAAGCGAGATCACCTACGGTCAGCCGCTGAATGCAAGCACGATCACGGGCAAGATGAAAGACCCCACCACCGGTGAAGAGGTTCCCGGCACCTTCACATGGACGGGCGGCACGCTCATGTTCAACGCGGGCAGCCGTAAGGCCGAATGGACGTTCACCCCGGACGCGCCGGAGTACGCGGCGGCCACCGGAAAGGTGCGGGTCACGGTCAATCCCAAGTCCATTGTAGGTGCGGTCGTCACGCTGGAAGACACCTTCGTGTATGACGGGACGGAAAAATGGCCCCAGATAATCAGTGTCGTTCTGGACGGCGTAACACTGACAGGCATTGGCGGAGGCACAGATTATGGCTTTTCCTGCAACAGAACGTCGCAGGTCGGCACATACTACGATGATTTTTCTCTCAGCGGTCTGGGTAACTACACCGGCGAGATGAAGTTCACGTGGTCGATCACGCCAAGAGAAGTGACACCCACGATCACCGTCGCGGACGGCACCTATAACGGCGGAAATCCCGTTCAGCCGACCGTTACCCTCACAGACGACCTCGGCAATACCATTGACCCGAAGGAATACGACGTCTCCTACAGCGATAACGCAAACGCCGGTACCGGCACCGTGACCGTCACCGATAAGGAAGGCGGCAGCTATGTCCTCGGTACGGCCAGCACGACCTTCACCATCAACAAGGCCGCCGCGCCCGCGCTGACTGCCTATCAGGTCACCCAGAAGTACAGCCTGAAAACAGAGCAGACCATCACCCTCCCCGACCTCAAGAGTCTGGGAATGCCCGATGACGCACAGGTATCCGACGCGAACGCGTTCCACAGCGGGTCTTATTCTCCCGCGGGCAGGATTCAGGACGGTTGGGGCATTGACGTGAACACCGGCGCGATCACCTACGCTCTGGCGGACGGTGCCGCCGCTGGCGACGTCATCACCTTCACCCTTCTGGTTCGCTCCAAGAACTACGAGGACGCCACCGTTACGGTCATCCTCACCCTGACGGAGCGGGACGCGCCCATCCTGACCCTGCCGGACATCATCACCGCGGACTACACCGGCGCGGAAATTCCCGTCAGCGCGGTCACCGGCAAGAGCGCCGCCTTTGACGGCAAGGATGTGCCGGGTACATGGAACTGGAAAGCCGGTCAGGCGATCACCAACGCGACCGACACCGGCAGTAAGGCCATTGTCTTTACCCCCGCCGATCTGGTCAATTACCACCCGGTGGAGGGCGAGGTTTATGTCATCATCTCCCGCGTCGCGCCGGACTATACCGCGCCCGCTGCCATTGACGGCCCGACCTACAGTGGCAGCGCGCAGGCGCTGGTCAGGGCAGGCTCCACCGCCCACGGCAAGCTGCTCTACAGCCTGAGCAAAGACGGCACCTACTCCGAGACCATCCCCACCGGCACGGACGCCGGGGAATACACCGTCTGGTACAAGGTCGAGGGCGACAGCAACCATAAAGATTCCCAGCCCGGGTCCGTCACCGCAACCATCGCTCCCAAGACCGTGACCGCCACCGTGACGGTCAGCGGCGGTTCCCTCACCTACACCGGCGACCCGCTGAAGCCCGATGTCATCGTGAAGGACGGCGACACGGTCATCAGCCCGGAGGAATACGACGTTTCCTACAGGGATAACGTGAACGCGGGCACCGCCACCGTGACCGTCAGGAACAAGACAGGCGGCAACTACACCGTCAGCGGCAGCACCACCTTCGAGATCGGCAAGGCCGCTTCCGAGGTCAGGACCGCCCCCCGGGCGAACGCCGGCCTTGTCTACAACGGCGGTGAGCAGACCCTCATCACAGCCGGAACTGCCCTCGGCGGCAAGCTGAAATACCGTCTGGGCGAGACCGGCGAGTTCACAGAAGCGCTTCCCAAAGCCACGGACGCGGGCACCTACACCGTGTACTGCATGGTCGAGGGCGACGTCAACCACCGCGACTCGGAGGTGCAGAGCCTCACCGTCACCATTGATAAGGCAAAGGTCACGGTCAAGGCGTTGGACAAGCGCATCTACACCGATGACAAGGCCCCCGATCTGAGCAAGCCCGTACTGGACAAGGACTACACCGTCAGCGCCATGTTCGGCGAGGATGCGCTGACCGGCGACATAAAGCTCGCCTACGTGGACGCGAATGGCACTGAGATCACCCCCGACACGGCGAAGGTCGGCAAGGTCATTATCCGCGCCGGCGGGCTGACCGCGCCCAGCGGCAACTACACCGTCGTTTTCGTGGACGGCACGCTGACCATCGACGAGCGCCCGGTCTACACCATCAAGGCCACGGCAGGTATCCACGGCTCCATCACGCCCTCCGGCGACGTTGACGTCCTCCACGGCGGCAGCCAGACCTTCACCATCGCCGCGAACAGAGGCTACGCCATCTCCAACGTCAAGATCGACGGCGTGAGCATCGGCGCGGTGAAGTCCTACACCTTCGAGAACGTCACCGGCAACCACACCATTGAGGTCACCTTCATGAAGGCCAACGGCAACCCCCAGACCGGCGTGATGGTGGACGAAGTCACCGGCGAGTACTATGTGGGGTAACGCCCACCGCGTTTCGCGCGTCCGTTGGGCGCGCGAGGAGACAAGCTTATGAAGAAAAATGTCATGAAAATCTGCTGCGCGGTTCTGGCCATTGCGGTCATTGCCGCTCTGCTGATAGCGGTCAGGGGCTGCCACCGGGAGGAACCAATCGTTCCTCCCACCACCGCCCCGGCCACCGAGGCCACCCAGACCGTCCCCACCGAAGCTGAGACCCAGCCCCCAACGGTTCCCGTGGGGGAGGTCATCCCCACCGTGGATAAGCAGCCGGAGCTGGCCGCGGCCAGAAAGAAAAACCCCGACACCGTGGCGTGGCTGTACATCCCCGGCGCGGAGGTGGACGACCCCGTGATGCAGGCAGAGGACAACGGCCACTACCTGTGGCTGGGCGAAGACGGCGAGTACAGCACTTGGGGCTGCTACTACGCCCACTGCGAAAATCATTTCGGCGGCCGGGACAAGCTGGACACCAACACCACGATTTTCGGCCACTCCGCCAGCAACTGCGACCCCAACGGCCCCAGGTTCACCAAGCTCTACCGGTACATGGACGCGGACTACGTGAAAGATCATCCCTACATTTACCTCTCCGTGACAGGGGAAGATCTGGTTTTCCAGATCACGGCGCTGTTCATCACGGACATCGAGTTCGACTACATCGTCCCCAATCCCACGGGAAGCGAGCTGACGGAGTTCTTCCGGACGGTCGCACGAAAGAACTGGCTGAACTTTGACGGCGTGACCTTCTCGGAGGGCGACACCGTCCTGACCCTCTCCACCTGCTGCCGGAAGTATGACACAGCCAAGACCGGCAACCAGCGTCTGGTGGTCATGGCGAAGCTGCTGCCGGAAGGCGCGACGGCACAGCCCTACACCGTCTCTCTGGCGGAAAATCCGGAGATGCCATAACAAAAACTTCCTGCACCGCTTTTACGGCGCAGGAAATCGAGAAAACGGCGGCTGCCCATACGTGCAGCCGCCGTTACTATACTTTATACTATTTCCTGATTAAAATCTTAATTTTAATCAGGAAGGCATCGCCTGACGGC
>ERZ1026989.569-NODE-569-length-12357-cov-5.351406_pt1 | contig 12357 bp, 8 predicted proteins | sample MGYA00519250_ERZ1026989 | MGnify/ENA primary metagenome ERZ1026989 (study PRJEB26926, sample SAMN06164542) | human gut metagenome | biome: ENVO:00009003; feature: ENVO:2100002; material: ENVO:00002003 | host: Homo sapiens | place: USA | collected 2012 ... | reverse complement strand
GAAAAATCCATTCGCCAACCGACCACCTCATTTGTGCGGTGTTACCCTAATTCTCTTCGCTTTATCATCAATTTTTCGTCTTTATTGGTTGCTTTTTTGCGTAAAGTAGGGTACAATGTTCATGGTGAGTTCATTTTTTCGCCTTCACCGTTCATTCATCCACATTCATACCCGATTCATTCAGGAGGCAGCCATGCAAAATTACGTTTTCATGACAGACAGCGACAGCGACCTGCCGCTGGAACTCAAACAGCAGTACGACATTCCTGTCGTCTACATGCCTTACTCCCTGGATGGCAAAGAGTACTTCGACGACCTCGGCCAGTCGCTGAACCATAAGTCCTTCTACGACAAGATGCGCGCGGGCAGTCAGCCGACGACCTCCGCGCTCAACGAGACGGTCTACATGGAGTACTTCGAGCCGATTCTCTCTTCCGGGCGCGACCTGCTCTTCGCCGCCTTCTCCAGCCAGCTCAGCGCGACCATTCAGGCGATTTACGCCGCACGCGAGGAACTGCTGAAACAGTACCCGGAACGCAAGTTCATCGTGGTGGACACGCTGTCCATCTCCGCGCCGCAGACGATTCTTGTCCTCAAGGCGCATGAAATGTACCGCGCGGGCAAACCGATGGAGGAAGTCGCCCAGTGGCTGGAGGACAACAAGCTCCGCGCACAGGCGTGGTTCACAGTGGATGACCTGAAGTACCTCCAGCGCGGCGGACGCATCTCCGCGACGGCGGCGGCACTCGGCACGCTGCTGGACTTGAAGCCCATCCTGACCGAAACGCTCGAAGGCAAGCTTGCCGCCGCGGGCAAAGTGCGTGGCCGCCGCAAGGCGATGAGCTACATCCTTGAGAAGGCGGTGGAGAACGTCGCCGATCAGAAGGAAGCCATGGGCATCATCCTGCACGCCGACGCGATGGACGATGCCCAGAAGCTGCGCCAGATGCTGGTGGAGAAGCTGCCGGAGATGGACATCCGCATCTACCCCGTCGGCCCCGTCATTGGCACGCACGCCGGCCCCGGTACGATTGCGTTCTGCTTCCTCGGCAAAAAGCGCGAAATTTGATTTATCCGCCGTCTGTTCCACGCGAACAGGCGGCAATCTTTATATTTGAAAGAAAAATTTCGCAGCGCCCCAGCACTGCGGAAACAGATGCGTATGAGGTCTTTTTCAGCAAAATCAACTGTTTTGCCGAATCTGGGCGAAGGAATTGCATTTTCCCCATATTTATGCTATAATAAGAATGTCACATTTTATTTTGTGGAAAGGAGTGGTGGCATCGTATGGATCAGCCTCCTTGTAGTCCGATACCCCGCAAGCCGTCATTCCCGGTACGCAGGGGTTTTTGAAAGAAAGGAATGCTTGATTTTCCATGACGCCTGAACTATATGGCACTGTTGTGATTCTGGTTGTGCTGGTGATGCTGTCGGCGTTTTTCTCTGCCTCGGAAACGGCGTTTACCTCCGCCAACCGCGTCAAACTCAAGACGATGGCGCAGGGCGGCAACAAGCGCGCGCAGATAGCGCTGAATTTGGCGGAGGATTATGACCGCTTGCTCAGCACCATCCTCGTGGGCAACAACGTGGTCAACATCGGCGCTTCGTCCATGGCGACGGGGCTGTTTCTTGCGCTGCTAAGCGGCAATCAGTCTGCTGCGACAACGGTTTCGACCATCGTGATGACGATTGTCGTGCTGATTTTCGGCGAAATCAGCCCGAAAGCGATTGCCAAGGAGAACCCGGAGACGGTTGCCGTTGCGTTTGCACCTGTGCTGCTGGTGCTGCGGACGATTGTCACGCCGATTAACGCCTTGTTTGTGCAGTGGAAGAAGCTGCTGGCAAAGCTGTTCAAGCCCGCGCACACGGAAAGCTTTGTTGAGGCGGAAATCATGACGATGGTGGATGAAGCGCAGAACGACGGTGATATAGATGAACATGAGGGAGAACTGATTCGCTCCGTCATTGAGTTCAACGACGACCGCGACGTGCTGAACATCATGACCCCGCGTGTGGACGTGACGGCGCTGGAGGACACTGCGACGATGGAAGAAGCCGCGAATCTCCTGCGCGAAACGGGGTATACCCGCGTCCCGGTCTACCACGAGGACATGGATCACATCGTTGGCATCCTCAATGAAAAGGATTTTTATGCCTGTCAGCATGAGGGCGTGGATAGCATCGTGGACATTATGAAACCGCCGGTTTATGCTCCTGCGACGCTGAAGCTCTCCAAGCTGCTGAAGCTGTTCCAGACGCAGAAGACGCATATGCTGATTGTACTGGATGAATTTGGCGGAACTGAAGGCATCGTCACGATGGAGGATGTGCTGGAAGAACTCGTCGGCGAAATCTACGATGAGCACGACGATGTGTCCGAGGAAAGCGTCGAGATGGCGGACGGCTCACGCGTGGTCGAGGGCGGCATGGAACTGACTGAACTGTTGGAAGGCATGGGGTTGAAGGACACCTTCAACGCCGAAACCGTTGGCGGCTGGGTGAGCGAAATCATGGGCTGCATCCCGTTCGTCGGTGCGCGTTTTGAGACGGACCACCTCCGCGGCATGGTCACGCGCATGGAAAAGCGCCGCGTAACGCAAGTCCGCATCTGGCGCAAAGAGGGTACGGACGGGCACGCTGCACAGGCGTGATTTCTCCTGCTACGGCAAAATCATCATTCAGGCGGAAATATCAATCAGAAAAAGGAGCCTACCACCATGGCAACCACCAAAAAAGATAAGAAGCAGAAGTCTGACAGGCGTCAGCTTGCCATCAGCATTACCTGCATCGTCATTGTCGCAGCCATGCTGCTGACCTCCCTGATCACCCTGCTGCCCATTTATAACTGACGGAAAGGCATCACATGAAGAAAGACCATCGCGGCATATCGCTGGGAACATATGTCATGCTTGGCGTGACGGGCGCGGTGCTGCTGGGCTGCTTCTTGATTCTGCCCGGTCTGCTGGGGCAGGCGCGCGGCACGGTGGATGTCCGGCAGGTGCTGTCCATCTTCCAAACCGACGGAATGCCCTCGCTCACGCTGAGCGATATTCCCATTACCCGCGGCGATTCCACTGGCAATCTGCCCGCGCCGGAACCCACGCAGCCGCCCGCTGAAACCGCCGCGCCTACCATTCCGTCCGCCACCCAAGCCCCCAAGCTGGGCGGCACGGTCACCCTTACCCTCGGCGGCACGGTCAATATGGATGATGCGGTGCGCAAATCGGGCTACTACTCCGACTCGCAGAAGTACGATTTCACGGAGATGCTTGCTCTCCTGCGGAGCGAAATGACGGGCGATATCACGTTCCTGACGCTGGAGAATCTGATTCAGCCGGACGTGAAAGTCTCTGCGCTGAACGCTCCCGACGCCGCGGCGGAACTGCTCCGCACCACCGGCGTGAACCTCGTTGCCATCGGCTTCCCGAAGGTGTACGACAAGGGCGCGGATGGCGTTCGGACGACGCTGGAAGCCCTGCATGACCGCAATTTGCTGACCATCGGCGCGTACAACACGCAGGAGGAAGCAAACGCCATCTGCATCCGGACGCTGGACAACGTGCCCGTCGCGTTCCTGCACTACACCGAAGCGCTGAGCGGAACGGGCAAGAAAGCGATGAAGTCCTCCGGGGCATCCTACGCTGTCCCGCTGGCGAATGCGGAAACGATTTCCGCTGATATTCGCCGTGCACGCGAGCAGGGAGCGGCGGTGGTCGTCGTATCGCTGAACTGGGGAACATCCGGCACGTCGAAGCCGACGAATGCGCAGCGGAAATTAGCGCAGGCGATTGCCGATGCGGGCGCGGACGTCATCGTCGGCGCAGGGACGCGCGTCGTGCAGCCGGTGACATGGCTGACGCACAAGAATGCGGATGGTACGGCAGCGCAGACGCTGTGTGCGTGGTCGCTGGGCAGTCTGCTGAATGAGTCCCGGAAGGACGGCAATGTCGCTGGAATGCTGCTGCAATTGCAGATTTCGTGGGACGGACAGAACATCAGCTTTGGGCAAGTCAGCTATACGCCGACGTACATTTGGCGGCAGAAGGTGGATGGCGCGTATCAATATCGGGTAGTTGCGAGTGACCAGAGCGCGCCGAGTGGAATGTCGGAGGAGCAGCAGGGATATATGGCGAAGGCACTGCGGACGATTCAAAACGCGCTGGCGGATTCGCCAATAACGATTCGGATAAAGTAAGGGAAAATGCTCAATTTTGTCGCGCTGATGGCTGCGGCTGAATGGCATCGAGAGAAGGTTTTGGCTTTCTCTCGGTGCTTTTTTGTTGCAGGGGGCGGACACGCAAGGAAACAATGAAAACAGACAAATGTATGCGGTCACAACAAAAAGCACCGCCCTGTCCGACACACAACGCCGAGCAGGACGGTGCTTCATTTATCACACCATTACAGGTTGTTTACGAGGTCGTACAGGTCGCGGCGGAAGTGCTTTTCTACCTTCAGCGCGTCCACGATGGGCATGTTGAAAACCTTGCCCTGCCGCACGCCGATGACCTGATTGGAGATGCCGTCGCGCAGCAGACGAACCGCGAGGTTGCCCGCTTCAAAGGCGAAGGCGCTGTCCTTGGCAACCGGCAGCGCGCCGCGCTGGGTGTAGCCGACAACCGTCGAACGCGCTTCCACCATGCCGCACATCCGCTTCATGATGGAGGCGAAACGCATGGCGCTCATGGGTTCGCCCTCGAAGCACTGCTTGCCGTGGCTGGTCAGGAAGCCGTACATGTCAAACGGCGCCATGGATTCCCAGCAGCCCTCCGCCAGCACGATGGTCGAGCGGTAGTTGCCCTTGGCAATCTGCTTGTTCAGGCGGGACGCCACTTCTTCCACGCTCCACGGCACTTCCGGCACAACCACGATTTCCGAACCCGTGGCGCAGGCGGCTTTCAGGGCGATGTCACCGCAGTGGCGGCCCATGCACTCCACCACATGCGGGCGGTCGTGGGAGCGGCTGGTGGCGCGGATGGCGCGGATGGCTTCGGTGCAGACCTGCACAGCCGTCTCGTAGCCCAGCGTCATCTCGGTGTAGGCAAGGTCGTTGTCAATCGTGCCGGGGATGCCGATGCAGGGGATGCCCAGCTCGCAAAGTCGCATTGCGCCCTGGAAGGAGCCGTCGCCGCCGATGACAACCAAACCGTCGATTTCCATCGCCTTCAGCGTCTGCACGGCGATTTCGCGCCACTTGGGGTCTTTGAACTCCTCGCAGCGCGCGGTGCGCAGATAAGTGCCGGGCTGGTCGGCAATATCCAGCACGGTGTCCAGATACAGCTCCTGCAGGTCATCCTTGATGCTGGTGGACTTGCGCAGCAGACCGTTGTAGCCGTGCTTGATGCCAATCAGGGGCATACCATAAGCCGCAGCACTGCGGGCAATGGACATAACGGCTGCATTCATGCCCGGCGCGTCGCCGCCGGAAGTCAAGACGCCGATTTTTCTCATCATGGGAACATTCCACTCCTTTTCAGAAGGTTATGATGGCGGGCAAGCCCGGCGAATCCGGAAATTGCCCTGCGAAACGGTACGCGGAATGCGTGGCCGTATGCTTTCATCCTGCATTATACCACAATTGATAGGAAAAAGACAAGCCGTGCAAACGCTTACATCAAACGTTTTCGGACGAAATTTCACGAAAAGGCGACGAACCTTCCAGAAATAGGATTGGGAAATGTGCAACTGTCCTTGACAGACCGGATTACCCGTGATATGATGAAAAAAACGAGGAAAGGCGGCGAGCAGGCAGAATGGGCAGGGACGAGCGGCAGCTGCGTCGGATGCGCGGCGAAGCGCTGTCCCGATTGCTGCAGGGGCTGACGTACGGCGGCTGTCTGGTGATTTTCTACGCGCTGATGGCGATTCCGAACTGGCCGCTGCGGAATCTGTCGCGCACGAGTGCAACGACGCTGGTGACGTGGGTCGCCATGGGCGCGGCGATGCTGGCGGTGTTCGGGCGCATGACGGTGCGGCGCGGGAAGCATCAGCAGCAGGCGGCAGGGCAGTGCATGGGCGTGCTCATCACGGACGCGGTGACGTATCTGCAATTGCAGATTATGAACGTCAACCCCAATAACCGCACGCACCTGACGCTCTTCGGGGCGGATTTCGCGTATCTGCTGATTGCTGCCGCGCTGCAGATGGCGCTCGTGCTGCTGGCAATGTCCTTCGGTGCGCGTGTGCTGCCGAAATTACAGAAACCCGCGCGGCTGCTGCTGATTACCGAGGCGGATGCGGACGAAATTCGGCAGAAGCTGGCGAAGGAGCGCACCTTCGGGCAGCTGAATGATGTTTGCAGCTGGCAAGCGGCGGAATTGCCCGCGTTTTTGGCGCAGAACGATGCAGTGCTCATTGCATCGGATGTGCCGGATGAAAACCGGATGGCGCTGATGAAGGCGTGCTATGCGCTGAAGCGGACGGTGCTGGTCAGCCCGCGCGTGCAGGAGATCATGCTGTCCAGTGCGAATCAGGTGATACTGGATGATGCGCCGCTGCTGGAAATGCGCGCGGACGGCATGACGCTGGGGCAGAAAATCATCAAGCGTGGGGCTGATATCGTGCTGTCGGCGCTGGCGCTGGTGATGCTTAGCCCGCTGATGCTGCTGATTGCGCTCGCGATTCGCGTGGAGGACGGCGGAAACGTCATTTTCCGGCAGAAGCGGCTGACGACGGACGGCAAGACCTTCACCATCTGCAAATTCCGCACGATGCGGCGGGGCAGCGGGGGCGCGTCCGCACGGGATGCGGATGACCGCGTGACGCATGTCGGGCGTTTCCTGCGCCGGTGGCGGCTGGATGAGCTGCCGCAGTTCTGGAACATTCTGCGCGGGGATATGTCGCTGGTCGGCCCTCGCCCGGAAATGCTGGAAAACATCACACGCTATAAGCGTGACCTGCCGGAATTCCAGTTCCGGGAACGCATGAAGGCGGGTTTGACCGGCTATGCGCAGATTGAAGGGCGCTACAATACCTCGCCGGAGGATAAACTCGCGCTTGACCTATTCTACATCGAGGGGTTCTCTCTCTGGACGGACATGAAGCTGCTTCTGCGGACAGTGACGGTCTTTTTCCGCCCCGACGCAACGCAGGGATTTCCGCCGGAGGATTCATCATTCATTCCCAAACACGACAAAACACAGGAGGAAGAGCAATGAAAACGACGCTTTTGATTATGGCAGCAGGACTGGGCAGCCGTTACGGCGGCAACAAGCAGATTGACCACATCGGCCCGCACGGCGAAATTCTGCTGGAGTATTCCATCTATGACGCGGTGGCGGCAGGGTTTGATAAGGTGGTTTTCGTCATCAAGCGCAGCATGGCGGACACCTTCCGCGAGCTGATTGGCGACAAGATTGCCAAGAAGGTCGAGGTAGAATACGCCTATCAGGAATATGATTCCCTGCCGGATGGCTTCGTTCCGCCGGAAGGGCGCACGAAGCCCTATGGCACGGTTCACGCCGTGCTGGTGGCGAAAGACCTGATTCACGAACCGTTCGCCGTCATCAACGCCGACGACTACTACGGCAAGGACGCCTTTGCGACGATGGCGAAAAGCCTGAAGGAAATGCAGGGCAAGACGAACGTCGCGTCGATGGTGGCATACCGCTTGAAGAACACCGTGTCCGAGAACGGGCATGTGACCCGCGGCGTGTGCGCACGCGACGACAAGAATCATCTGGTGAAGGTGCAGGAGACGTACAAGATTAAGCCCTTCCCGGACGGCACGATTCGCGACGTGAACTTCCGCGAAGAGGGGGATATCCTCGATCCGGAAGCGCTGGTTTCGATGAACTTCTGGGGGCTGACCCCGTGGTTCTTTGGCGCCGCAGCGCGTGATTTCGCTGCCTTCCTCCGCGCCGATAACGGCGACCCGATGAAGAAGGAGTTCGTCCTGCCGACCGAAATTGACGCGCTGATGCACTCCGACGGTCTGACGGTGGATGTGCTGAGCACGGACGCAGTGTGGTTCGGCGTGACGTACCGCGAGGACAAGCCGTATGTCATGGGCGAACTGAAGAAGCTGCATGACGCGGGGCAATATCCCGAATCCCTGTAATTTTACAGAAAAGCGCCGTAAGCACTTGCCTACGGCGCGTTTTTGTCGTACAATAGGGATGGGGACAGTCTGTCCCTATCAGAAGGAAAGAGGAGAGCGATTCCCATGAAGATTTTGCTGACCGGCGGTGCCGGATTTATCGCGACGCACACCTGTGTGGAACTGATGGCAGCGGGGCACGATGTGGTTGTTGTCGATAATTATGTGAATTCTCAGCCCGAAGCGCTGCGCCGCGTGGAGGAAATCGCGGGCCGCCCGGTGAAGGCGTATGAAGCCGATGTATGCGATCGCGCCGCAATGGACAAGATTTTCAGTGAGAACCGCTTTGATGCCGTGATTCACTTCGCGGGGCTCAAGGCCGTGGGCGAATCCGTCCACAAGCCGCTGGAATACTACCGCAACAACCTTGACTCCACCCTGACGCTGTGCGAAACCATGCGCCGCCACGGCTGCAAGCGCATTGTGTTCTCGTCCTCTGCGACGGTCTACGGCGTGCCGGACGAAGTGCCGCTGCGGGAGGATATGTTCTGCAAGGGCTGCACGAATCCCTACGGCTGGACGAAGTACATGATTGAGAAAATCCTGCAGGGCATTGTAACCGCTGATCCGGAATGGTCGGTGGTGCTGCTGCGCTACTTTAACCCCATTGGTGCGCACGAATCCGGACGCATGGGCGAAAATCCCAACGGCATTCCGAACAACCTGATGCCCTACATCACCAAGGTCGCCGCTGGACAGCTCGATCACTTGACCGTGTTCGGCAATGATTACAACACGCCGGACGGCACGGGTGTGCGCGATTACATCCACGTCGTCGATTTGGCGAAGGGACATGTCGCCGCGTGTGACTATGCCGCGAAGCACAACGGCTGCGAAATTATCAACCTTGGTACGGGCGTGGGCTACTCGGTGCTGGATATTGTGAACACGTTCAGCCGCGTGAACAAGGTTCCCGTGCCATATGTGATTGGCCCGCGCCGCGACGGCGATGTGGATGCCTGCTATGCCGACCCGACGAAGGCGAAGGAGCTGCTCGGCTGGACGGCAACCAAGACGCTGGAAGACATGTGCCGCGACTCGTGGCGCTGGCAGAAAGCGAACCCGAACGGCTATCAGGACAAATGAGCAATGGGGCGCGGCAGTTCCCGGAGACAGGGGACTTCGCGCCCTTTTGCGCGAATCGGTTCTGTGCCGATGGCTTATTCTACTTCCATGTGGAGCTGTTTCGCTGCGCAGGGGAATCGCCTCTGCGGAGGCGACCAAAGGGCATGAAAACAAACGAAGTTTGCGATCGCCCTTTGGAAACCTTCGGCGCGCACCCATGTTTCTGGGCTTTTATTGCGGCTTGAAAATGCGGCTCCATGCTTCTGGGGTTTTATCATAGCTTGGAAAATACGGTTCCATGTTTCTGAGCTTTGTTGCAGCTTGGAAGGATGTAAGGAACACTAACTAAAAAGCCGCGATAACAGCCAATAAACTTAGTTGGGGGGCGAAGCAGTCCAGAGGTCGACCGCAAAGCCCTCTGGTCGCCTCCGCAGAGGCGAAATCCCCGCATAAACACGCGGAAGTTGTATGAAGAAGTCACCAACTGAATCGCGCGAAAGGGTCAAGGGACGAAGTCCCTTGCGGAGTCCAGAGGCAGAGCCTCTGGCGTCTCCCGCTAATCAACGTGGAAGGGAAGGAAACCGATGAAAATCCTGATGGTCAATAAGTTCTTGTACCCGCGCGGCGGGGCAGAGACGTATATGCTCCGCATTGGGGAAGAACTGACGAGACGCGGTCATCAGGTGGAATATTTCGGCATGTACGACGAGAAAAACACCGTCGGGAACGCCGAAGGGCTGTCGACTGTCAACATGGACTTCCACGCGTCCGGCGCGGAAAAGCTGCTCTACCCCTTCCGCATCATCTATTCCGGCGAGGCGCGGCGCAAAATGCGGCAGGTTATCGACCGCTTCCACCCGGACATCATCCACTTCAACAACATCAATTTCCAGCTTACCCCGTCCGTGATTCTGGCGGGCGCAGAGAAAAATATCCCGATGGTGCAGACCGTCCACGATTTGCAGATGCTCTGCCCGAACCACATGATGATGGAATTCGGCACATGGAAACTCTGCGAGAAATGCAGCGGGAAGAAGTGCAAAATGGCGTGCGTGCGCAAAAAGTGCATCCACAGGTCGCGCGCGAAGAGCCTCATCGGCGCGATAGAAGGCACGATTTATACCAGCAGCCATGTGTATGACCGCGTGGCGCGCTATATCTGCCCCAGCCGCTTCATCGAGGAAAAACTGCTGACCGTCCCGCGCTATGCCGGGAAAACCACCATGATTCATAACTTCTTGAGCAAGACGGCGGAGATCGACGTGCCCAAGGGCGATTACGTCCTGTATTTCGGGCGTTTGTCGGAGGAAAAGGGCATCGACCGCATCCTTGCCGCCTGCCGCCTGCTGCCGGAGATTCCGTTCGTCATTGCGGGCGGCGGGCCGCTGGAGGTGCGGATGCAGAGGCTCATTCTTGCACTCATCCGCCAGTCGCGCAGCCACGCGAGCTACAACGCGATGTACAACGAGATCACCTCCGGCAGCTGCCGGAAGTATGCCGGAACGCTTGCCCGCGAGATCGAGTCGCGCACGGCGGCGCTTTATACGCGCCTGTTTGACGGCGCGCAGCAGGGCGGCCAGCTTACAGAGCGGATCGAGCCGCAGCTGTTTGCGTTTTTCTTTGACAATCTGCTGATGATGCTGCAGTTTTCCTACAGCTGCGAATATTATCAGGAGCGGATGCGGATCTTCTGCGGCGAGGCCGCTTTGGAGGATACAAAAATGGCCGACAGGCTGACGCGCTTTTTGCTGGGCGCGACGAAAGGAGACGTATGCAGTATCTCATCGCTTACGACTTCGGAACGACCGGAGTCAAGACCTGCCTGTTCGGAGCCGAACAGGATATCCGGCTGATCGCGAGCGCATACGCGGGCTATGGGCTTTATATTCTGCCGGACGGCGGCGCGGAGCAGGACGCGGACGAATGGTGGGACGCCATGTGCCGCACGACGAAGGCCGTGTTCGAAAAGACCGACGTAACGCCTGCACAGGTGACCGGCATTTCGTTCTGCTCCCAGATGCAGGGCATGGTGCTCGTGGACGAGTATGGCCGCGCGCTGCGCCGCCCGATGAGCTATATGGATCAGCGGGCTTCGGCAGAATTCAAAGCCTGCCAGACGCACGGGCCTTGCGTTTCCGGTGTGAACATCGGGATGCTGCTGCGCTCTTTGCGCGCGACGCACGCCGCGTCCACAAGCGTCAAGGACCCGCTCTGGAAATACAAATGGGTGCAGGCGCACGAGCCGGAGATCTTCCAAGAAGCCCACAAATGGCTGGACGTGAAGGAATCTCTGATCGCGCGGGCGACCGGCGAATTTGTCATGACGCGCGATTCGGCCTATTCGACGTTCCTTTATGACACGCGGCCCGGTCGTGAGGGCTGGAACGAAGAACTTTGCCGGATGTACGGCGTCGAGACGCGGCATCTGGCGAAGATCATTGAATGCACCGACGTGGCGGGGCTTCTGACGGAGCAGGCCGCGCGGGAGCTGGGCCTCTGCCCCGGCACGCGGGTCTACGGAGGCGGCGGCGACGCGCCGCTCATCGGCGTGGGCGCGGGCTGCACCGCCGTCGGCAGCACGCATATCTATTCCGGCACGTCCGGCTGGGTCGGAACGGTGATGGACCATCAGGCGGTCGATCTTTCGGCAATGATCGCGGGCATTGTCGGCGCGGAAAAGGGAAAATACAATTATTTCGCCGAAATGGAGACGGCAGGCAAGTGCTTCGAATGGGTCAAGGATCATCTGGTGCTGGATGAGGTCAATATCTATCTGTCCAAGACCGACGTGGCCGAGAGCCAGGAAAGCGTCTACGAGAGTTTGTATGATTATATGTCTGACACCGTTGCGCAGGTCGCGCCTGGCTCCGGCGGCGTGATCTTTACCCCGTGGCTGCATGGCAACCGCTGTCCGTTTGAAGACCCGGCGGCAGCCGGAATATTCTTCAACATTCAGCTGGAGACGGGCAAGGCGCAGATGCTGCGGGCCGTTCTGGAGGGCATCTGCTTCCACCAGCGCTGGATGCTCGAATGCGAGGAACGGAAAACAAAGACGGTCCCGGTCATCCGGTTCGTCGGCGGCGGGGCGCTTTCAAAGGTGACGTGTCAGATGCTGGCCGACATTACAGGCCGGACAGTCGAGACACTGTCTCTTATACACATCTCCGAGCCCACGAGACAGGCAGAAATCTCGT
>ERZ1026989.565-NODE-565-length-12394-cov-5.410406_pt1 | contig 12394 bp, 12 predicted proteins | sample MGYA00519250_ERZ1026989 | MGnify/ENA primary metagenome ERZ1026989 (study PRJEB26926, sample SAMN06164542) | human gut metagenome | biome: ENVO:00009003; feature: ENVO:2100002; material: ENVO:00002003 | host: Homo sapiens | place: USA | collected 2012 ... | reverse complement strand
GATCTACACAAGGCTATTCGTCGGCAGCGTCAGATGTGTATAAGAGACAGGAAAACGCCTTTAAAAACTGGTCGTCAAAGCTCATCAGAATGGCACGGACTGCCGTTCTGTTCCACGACGTCGGACGCTTTCAGGAAACCGTTGACAAGCTGAAATATCCTAATGTTTACAGCGATCATGCCCTGTTGGGATATGACTTTCTGCGGCAGTATCCCGAATATAACGATCTCCGCATTCTGCTTCCGGTAAAATATCACAGCTGTATGATTGAAGAACTTTATAAAGACCACGAATATCAAAACGTCGAAGATCCTCAAATTAAATACGAAATCGAAAAAATAACTTTTCTGGTTCGGGATGCCGACAAAATCGCCAACTTTAACCTTCTCGCCCACAGCGACAAAGATATCCGCCGTCTTTTCAACATTGAGCTCAAAAGCAAAACGGCCCGCACACCGCTGTCTCCGGCGGTACAGGCCTGCGTTTTTGAAAAACGCCCGGTAAAAAGGGAAGACGTCCGCACCCTCAGCGATTCCATATTAAGCTTGATTTGTTGGATTTTTGATTTAAACTACAATTCATCGTTTTCATACATCCGGAAAAACGAATGTTTTGATTTTCTGCTGCAGCTGCTGAACAAGAGCAATGCGGATGCCCAAAGCCAAAAGAAAATCGAAACGGCCGTAAACGATTATTTGAATAACAAATATCAACAACTACAAGGAACCCCATGATGAAGAAAAAATATATCTTTTTATTGGTATTGGTTGCTGCTTTTGCCGGCTTCTATTACCTGACGCCTTCATTTGAAAGCATTGTCAAACAAGTTGTTCACAAATACGGCTCGGCAGTCACCGGAACCGACGTCAACCTGGAAGGTTTTAACCTCAAACTGGCAGACGGGGAAGGGCACATCGGCAAAATCACCGTCGGAAACCCCAAAAACTATAAATTAAAGAATGCCATGGAACTCGGCGGCATCTCTGTCAAAGTAAATATCAAAAGCCTTACGCAGGACACCATTGTAATCGAATCGGTTGAAATAGATAAACCCGTTATCAATTATGAAATTCTGTCGCTGACGCAAAATAACCTCTCCCAACTTCTGGAAAACATCAAAAAGAACACGGCTTCAGCCGAAAAAGCCGAACAGAAAGAAGTTAAAGCACAGGAAAAGCAAACTTCTTCAGCTGAAAAAGACAGCGGAGGGAAAAAAGTCATCATTAAAAAGCTGGTTGTCCGCGGCGGTGAAATTTCCGTTGCGGCCAGCGCTGCGGCCGATATCACCAAAACCACGGCAAAACTGCCGGAAATCACTCTGACCAATATCGGCGAAGACAAAAAAGGCGCTTCCGTTGCCGAAACGGTTTCCAAAGTTCTGACCAAAATTCTCAATACCGCATATAAAACCATTGTTGACAGTAAAATCGCTGACCTTAAAAACGTCGCCGAAGAAAATCTCAACAATGTTGTCGGCGGTGTTAAGGAACGCATCAAAGAAATCGGCATCTTTGGCAAATAAATACAAAAAACACAAAATCCCCGGATGTTTCCGGGGATTTTTTTGTCCGGCCGAGTTAACAGTTCACAAAAGCACGAACACTGTTTACGAAAGAATAAGCTGACCGGTTTTATCGTCCGTCCAAGTATTCATTCAATATTCCCGGGGTCAGCAATTGCGGCAGAATAACATAATCCTCGTTTTCGCTGTCATAATAAACATACAAAGGAATGCTGTTGCGGCCGTAACGTTCCAGAGCCTCGGCAATATGACGGTCTTTATTGGTCCAGTCCGCTTTGAACAGATGAATATGATGCTTTTGCACCAGTTCGGCAAACCGGGATGTGTCTAAAGCCAGTTTTTCATTAGCCAGACAGGTAATGCACCACTTGGCGGTAAAGTCAATAAACACCGGCTTATTCTGCCGCACCAGCTCATTGACCTGCCGTTCGTCATACGGCTGCCAGTCCAGGCTCTGCCGGCTGTCTGCGCTTTCGGTCGTCAGATGCCCGAGAACCCACATCAGCCAGAAACAGGTCAGCAAAACCGGAATGGCAAAAATCTTCTTTAAGATACTCATCCAGCGGCCGGGTTTCGGCAGCAGACGAGCCAGAAAATAAGGAAACAGCCCAATCAGCGTAAAGGGCAGGGCATATCCCAGGCTTAAAGAGAGGAATACCGGATAATAAACATAAATCGGCTTTGCCAGCGTATAGCCGATTGCAATACCCATAAACGGTGCCGTACAGGGGCTGGCAATCAACACCGCAAAAAAACCGGTAAAAAAAGCATTGAGCTTTTGCTTGGCAAACGAAATACGTCCCACACGGTTGGCAAAAGGATTCCTGAAATTAACCAAATCCAGCAGCATTAAAAAGACAATAAAGAAGATGACAATCATAATCACCACAAAAGTCGGTGACTGCAACTGAAAGCCCCAGCCAATATGTTCGCCTTTTTCGCGCAGCCAGACTAAAACCGTAGCCATCAGCAAAAAGCAGCTGACCACGCCGGCCATATAAATCAAAGCCTCAATTCGCGCACTGCGGCGATTGTAAGCCCCTTGAACCAAAGCAATGGCTTTAATTGACAGAATAGGGAAGATACATGGCATAAAATTAAGGATAATGCCTCCCAGAAAAGCCATCAGCATAATAACCGGCAATGTCTGCGTTTCATAGTTAATCGGTTCATATTCGCTTAAACCGGAAGCTTTTTCCGGAGCCAGCAGATACCCCCGGCGGCCGTTTTCATGTTCAACCACAAGCACGCCCCCGGCATCTTCCGCTTTGTCATTGTCAGCCGGAACCGAAACCGACAAATTTCCGCTGCGGTCAAAACCGACCTTTTGCGGCGCATTATTGACAATCAGCCCCTGCCGGAAAGGAATAAAGGTAATCTTCTGTACGTCTTTGGCAAAATTATGGTTTGGCGTTTTCAAATCAATCAACAGATTGCCGTCGGCTATTTCATAACGGGACTGCCAGGATGTTTTTACCGGAAAACTGTTGCTCGCTTTCAAAACTTCATCCTGCCAAATCTGAGGAATCTCGGGAATTTGTTCAACAATCGGCAGACTGAACGATATTTTGACCGTCTCCGGCATACATTCTTCCCGGCACGCCAGCCAGGAAACGGTTGCCTGAAAATCTTCCGCACCGTATTTTTTTATCGGATTCCCTTTGGGTTTCAGACGAAACTTCCAATAAGCCGTTTGGTCATAGCCATATTGAACCAACCCGTCAACAACAAATTTTTGCGGCAGGCTTTGCTCCCGGGTTTCAATTTCATAACCTTCGGGAAGAGACCATTTAATGCCGGTCGGCAGCCCGGCATCACCGGGATTAGACCAGTAAGTGTGCCAGCCGTTATGCATTTGCAGCCGCAGCAGCAAATCGATTCCGGCTTGCGGATTAAGCTCATCGGCTGAAGTAAAGACATCGGCCGAAACCTTATCGGTTCTGGCTCCCATAACCAAGGCAAAGCTCTGACCCGAACAGGTCAGAGCAGCCAGAAAAAAACAAAGCAGACCAAAGATTCTACTGCGCATCAGGCGTTTTTTCCTTTGCCTCTTTTTTCGGCTCGGCTTTTTGCCGTGCGGCAATAACAAAGTTATAATAAGCCGTGACGATAACGCTCAAAGCCTTAACAAACGACAGACAGCCCAGAATAATCGCAATCGGCATAAACAAACCCGGAATCAGGCAAAGCACAATCAGAGCCACCAGCGTTTCCGAACCTTGGGCAACGCCGCCCAGATAAAACGGCGACTGGCTGACTTCCGGCAGTTTCGGCGCATTGTTCTTATAAGCGATAACGGCATAAGAGAGCAGGGCGGCCGCCGCGGAGGTGAAACCGAACAGCAGGAAAATCGCCGCTACGGCATTCTGTGCCGGGTGAGCCAAAGCAAAGCCGAAAATGACCCCGGCATAAAACATATAATCGAGCGCCGCGTCAAGAAAAACGCCGAAATCCGTTTTGCCGGCATATTTGGCAATCGAGCCGTCCAGCGCATCAAAGGCACGGTTGATAAGAATGCAGAGCAAGGCAAAGCCGTACATTCCCATGGAAAGGAAATTAATTGCCAGCAGGCCGATAACAAACCCGGTAATCGTAACCGAATTCGCCGAAATGCCGGCCTGATGAAGCTTCTTTCCTGCCGCGTCAAAACCGACAAAGGCCTTGCGGTAAAGTTTTGTACACAATTCTTGAAACTTCTTAAAATTATCCTTGATTTTAAGCACGGCGGCTTTAAATTTCTCACTATCCGCCATAGATTTTATTTTATCTATTTTATCGCTCATTATTTTAACCTTTCATAAGATGCATTAGCTGATACTGATGAAAATAGTAGTGTAGTTTTTATTTAAAGTAAAATCATGAAACAGACTTATTAAATTTTTAAGGGTTCAAACCGTGAAATCAAGATTGCTCAAATATTTATTCTTTCTCGCCGCTGCCGTTACCGCCGTTGTCTATTATATCCGCACCCGGCAGCCTTATCAGGTTATGTCCGGCGAAACGATGAACACCTACTACCGCATCAAAATCCGCACTGATAAAGAAAACAACTTATTACATAATGCAATCAGAGACGAACTTCAACGCATCAATAAAGAAATGTCGGTTTTTGACAGCAGTTCGGAAATAAGCAGCATAAACAACGATGACAGCGGCGAATGGATTGACCTCTCGCCTGAAATGTCCGAAGTTTTGAAAGACGCCCGCAAAACCTATGTAGAAAGCAATGGCAATTTTGACCCCACGGTCGGCAAATTGGTTGATCTCTGGGGCTTCGGCACAACACGCAGCAGCAAACGCGTGCCCAGCGACGAAAAAATCAAGGAGGCCCTCAAGTCAACCGGCTTTGACAAATTGCGCTTTAACGGCAATTATACCCGGGTTAAAAAGAGCATTCCCGACGTCAAGCTTAATCTGTCAGCCCTGGCCAAAGGCTATGCCGTTGACCGCGTTGCCGCCTTGCTGGATGACAACGGTTATACCGACTATATCGTCGAAATCGGCGGCGAAGTCAAAGCCCGCGGAAACCGTTCGGAAGAGAGCAAAGGCTGGAATGTGGCTGTCGTTGAACCCAATACCCAAAACTATGAGAATGCCTACGTTGTCGGGCTGAAAGATTTTGCCGTTGCCACGTCCGGCGACTATCGCAACTTCTTTTATTATAACGACAAACGCTATTCTCATACCATTTCGCCCAAAACCGGCTATCCGGTCGAGCACAGTCTGACTTCGGCCACCGTCTTCCATAAAAGCTGCATGCATGCGGACGCTCTGGCCACGGCAATTATGGCCATGGGTGAAAGAAAAGGGCTTAACTTTGCCAACGAAAACAATCTGGCCGTCGTTCTTTTCGTCCGTGAAGACAATAACGCTTTTCGGGCCTTGCTATCCGATGAAGCTAAGAAACTCCTGGAAAACAAATGACAATTTTCACCCGGGAAGGAACAGTCAGCCGCATTTTGCCGCACCGGGTCGAAGTAACGGTTATCAGCGTTTCGGCCTGTCTGCATTGCCGGTTAAAGGAAAACTGCACCGTCAGCGATTGCCGCTCCAGAAACATTCTGGTTGAAACCGATAATCCGCAAAGATATGCACCCGGCAGCCGTGTAACCGTTTTAATGGACAGCCGGCTGGGGTGGTGGTCCGTCTTTTATGCTTATATTTTGCCCTTGATATTGGTTCTCGGCAGCTTATTTGCAATTTTGGCGGCAACCGCCGACGAAACTGCTGCCGCCGCGGGAGCTCTTGCCGTGCTTGTTCCTTATTATCTGCTGCTTGCAGCCATGAAAAAGCGCTTGCTCTCCCGCTATGCTTTCCGCCTGAAAGAGGAATAAATTGGGGAGTAATGGCAAAATTTCTTTGGCTTATATAACTTTCATGCTAAGATTCTGACAATTTTGATTAACAGAAAGAGCTGCTTTATGACGGAGATTATCTGGTTAAATGTTCTGATTGTCGGCCTGATAGCCGCGGCTGCCGCCGTTGTTCTCTATTTCACCGCAAAAAAATTTGCCGTTGAAAATAATCCGCTGGCCGACAAAATTGACGCCTTGCTGCCTCAGGCCAATTGCGGGGCTTGCGGCAAAGCCGGCTGCCGGGATTTTGCCAACGCCTGTGCCGCCGCCGATAAAAAGACCTTTGCCAAACTTTACTGTCCGGTAGGAGGGAGAAGTGTTATGCAGGGCGTTGCCGCTCTGTTAGGTTTCTCAGCGGCGGAAAAAGCCGAAACCTGCGCCGTTCTGCGCTGTAACGGAACCTGCCGAAACGCGCCGGATAAAACCGTTTATTCCGGCTTAGGCAACTGCCGCGTCGCCAACCTGATTTCAGCCGGAAGTTCCGGTTGTCCCGATGGCTGCCTGCGTTTTGGCGACTGCGTTAAAGTTTGCCGTTTCGACGCACTGCATCTCGACCCGGAAACCGGCATCCCGGTTATTAATCCCGATAAATGCACATCTTGCGGCGCCTGTGTTAATATCTGCCCGCGCAAGCTGTTCGAGATTCGCCCGATAAGTCAGGAAAACCAGCAGGTTTACGTTGCCTGCCGCAATCGCCAGAAAGGGGCTGCCGCCCGCAAAAACTGTTCTGCGGCCTGCATTGCCTGCCAAAAATGTGTTAAAATCTGTACAGACATCACGATTGAAAACAATCTTTCTTATATTCCTGACACTGTTTCTCCCGCCCGTTTTGGCGCCGAACTGGCCGCTGCTTGCCCGACCGGAGCCATCGTCTATAAAAAACAAGTGAAAAGAGAACGCCATGACGCATAAAAAAACATTCCAAATCGGCGGTATCCACCTTGATAAACACAAAATATCCGCTTTAAGCCCGATTATCGACGCCGGAGTCCCCGAATTGGTCTATATTCCGGTCAGGCAGCATATCGGTGCTCCGGCTGTTCTCCAAAAGACCAAAGGCGACAAAGTAAAAATCGGAACACTGCTTGCCGCCGCCGACGGTGTCGTTTCCGCTGACGTTCATTCTTCCGTTGCCGGAGAAATCGTTAAAATTGAAGAAATGCCGGGAAGCAGCGGCTATCAGGAACTGACCGTCGTCATCAAAACCGCGCCGGACGAATTTGAAACAGGCATTGACACCGGCAGCGACATTGTCAAAGAGATAACGGCCTCCCGGGAAGAAATTATCTCCGCCATCCGCAAAGCCGGAATTGTCGGTATGGGCGGCGCCGGTTATCCGACTCCGATAAAAACCGAGCTCCCCGAAAACAAAAAAGCCGACTGTCTGATTGTCAACGCTATCGAATGCGAACCCTATCTGACTGCGGACGGAGCTTTAATGCTTGAAAAGGCGGAACAAATCATCATCGGTGCAAAAATCATCAATAAAGCGCTCGGAATCCAAAACGCCGTCATTGCCATTGACGAAAACAAACCGCAGGCAATCGAAAAACTCACGAAAATAAGCAAAAGCTACATTGGCGTCAATGTCCGGGTCTGCAAGAGCAAATACCCTCAGGGCGGCGAACGCCAGCTGATTAACGCCATCACCGGCAGAGAGGTGCCTTCGGGAAGGCTGCCGATAGATGCCGGCTGCATTGTTCAAAACGTTGCCACCGTCTTTGCCGTCTATGAAGCGGTTATGAAACACAAACCTCTCTACGAACGAATTCTTACCGTAAGCGGAAACACCGCACTTACCACACCGGGAAATTACCGGGTCAGGGTAGGGACGCCGGCGGAATATATTTTGGATTTGGCACAAACCCGCAAAGAAGAAATCGGCAAATTGCTTTTCGGCGGGCCGATGATGGGAACGGCGGTTCCTAACCTGCAAACCCCGATAACCAAACTGACCTCGGGGCTGCTTGTTTTGTCTGCCACCGAAGCTCTCAAACCGGACGAAAGCTGCTGCATCCGCTGCGGCAAATGCGCCGAAGTCTGCCCCGTCGGACTGTTGCCGTTCAACATAGCTTCCGATCTGCGGCGCAACGACACCTCACGCCTCCGCGAACTTCACGTTATGGACTGCATCGAATGCGGCTCCTGTGCCTATACTTGTCCGGCCAAAGTTCCGCTTCTGGACTATTGCAAACTGGGCAAATATGAATTCAAAAAACGTAAATAAGGCTATTGAACCATGCTGAAAATTTCAACCACGCCTCACATTTTTTCTCCGGTAACCACGCAGAGCCTGATGCGGGATGTTTTAATCGCCCTCACGCCTGCAATTATCGTTGCCTTGCTGATGTTTGGTATCGGCGCTTTGAAAGTATTGCTGACGTCTGTTGCCGCCTGCGTTATGTTTGAATATCTCATTACCCGCTATCTGCTCAAAACAGCCAATACGATCAGGGACTGCTCTGCAATGATTACCGGCGTTTTGCTGGCATTCAACCTGCCCAGCAGCATGCCTGCCTGGATGATTTTAGTCGGTGCGTTTGTTGCCATAGGTATAACCAAAATGGCATTCGGCGGATTGGGAAAAAATATTTTCAATCCTGCACTGGCCGGACGTGTCTTTCTGTTTATTTCCTTTCCCGTACAAATGACCACCTGGCCCAAGCCTGATTTTCTTAATTTTATGAATATCGACGCCGAAACGGCTCCCACAACGTTAAACATCCTTAAACACATCAATGATACGGGGTCTGCCGCATTCCGAAATGCTGCGCCGTCTCTGCCGGATTACGGACAAATGCTGATCGGTAACATGGGCGGCTGCCTGGGTGAAGTCTCGGCGCTGGCACTCTTCCTGGGATTGCTGTATCTGCTCTGGCGACGGGTAATTACCTGGCACATTCCTTTTTATTATGTATCAACCTTTTTCCTGCTGACCGCCGTCACCTGGCTGAACACTGATGATATCCGTTTTGAGCCGGTTACTCATCTGCTCTCCGGCGGCCTGCTGCTCGGGGCTTTTTTCATGGCGACGGACTATGTAACCACGCCCATGACCCGCAAAGGCCAGGTTATCTTTGCCGTCGGCTGCGGCATTCTGACTTATGTCATCCGTTTTTACAGCGCTTATCCCGAAGGCGTTTCCTTTGCAATTTTGATTATGAACGCCTTTGTGCCGCTGATTGACAAATTAACCCCGCAGCGTGTTTACGGAACCCGGAGGAGATAAACATGAAACAAACCTCTCTCGCCAAACTTGTTTTCGTCATGCTGGTTGTTGCCTGTGGTTCCGCAGCTGTTTTAGCCTGGGTCTATGCCATAACCCGCGAACCGATAAAAAAAGCCGGAGAAGCCAAAGAACTGGAAGCTGTTGCCGAAGTTATCTACGGCGGTTTTGACAATGATCCGTTTCAGGAAAAAACATATATCAACACGGCTGACGGCAAAGAACGTCTGGTTTTGTTTCCCGCCCGACGCAACGGCACCATCAGCGGCGTTGCGATCAAAACCTCGACCAATAAAGGCTTCGGCGGCAAAATGGAACTGATTGTCGGTTTCTTTCTTGACGGCACCGTCAGCGGCTATAAAGTCATACACAGCAATGAAACCCCCGGGCTGGGGACCAAAGTCAGCGAACCTCGGTTCAAAGAACAGTTTGCCGGCATCCGCCCCAAAAAGCACCTGTTTAAGGTTAAACAGGACGGCGGCGAGATAGACGCCGTTACCGCGGCAACCATCAGCTCCCGGGCCGTCATCGATGCCATTCAGAAAGCCTATGACGCTTATAACAAATTCAGTACGGGAATTTAAGCCATGAACTCACCAAGTTACCAAAATTTTACCCGCGGCCTGATTCGTGAAAATCCGACACTGGTTATGCTGCTCGGCATGTGCCCGACTTTGGGGGTAACCACTTCCGCGCTCAACGGCCTGGGTATGGGACTGGCCACATTGTTTGTGCTTCTCCTTTCCAACACGGCCGTCTCCGCCGTTAAAAATTTCATTCCGGCCGCCATTCGCATTCCGTGCTATATTACCATCATTGCCTCTTTCGTAACCGTCGTGGAACTCCTGATGGCCGCTTATTTTCCTGCCTTGCACGCCGCCCTCGGCATTTATATTCCTCTGATTGTCGTCAACTGTATTATTCTCGGACGGGCCGAAGCCTTTGCCTCCCGCAACACTGTCGGACAATCCGTCCTTGACGCATTGGGAATGGGACTCGGCTTCACCTGGGCGCTGCTGGCCTTGGGACTGATACGGGAAATTCTGGGGGCGGGAAGCGCTTTCGGCTTTAGTTTCGTCGGCGAAGACGCTTACCCGGTTTTGCTCTTTATCATGCCGCCGGGAGCCTTTCTGGCTCTGGCCGGATTAATCGTCGTCTTCAACTGGCTGCGGAGAAAATAAGATGAGTTATGTAATGATTTTTATTGCCGCAATCTTTGTAAATAACATTGTTTTGTCGCAGTTCTTGGGAATCTGTCCTTTCCTCGGCGTCTCTAAAAAGATTTCCACGGCTTTGGGCATGGGGTTTGCCGTTATGTTCGTTATGACAATTTCGGCCATTGCCACCCACCTGATCTATTATCAGCTGCTGGTACCGAACCGCCTGACATTTATGATAACCGTCGTCTTCATACTGGTTATCGCCGCTCTGGTGCAGATGGTGGAAATTATTTTGCATAAGACATCTCCGCTGCTATATCAGGCTCTGGGTATTTTTCTGCCGTTAATTACCACCAATTGCGCCGTTCTGGGCGTGGCAATCCTGGCCATCCAGAAAGATTTCGGCCTGCTTTCCGCCGTATGCTACAGCCTGGCCAATGCCATGGGCTTCACGCTGGCAATAGTCTTATTTGCCGGCATCAGGGAAAGGCTGAGCGCCGCGCCGATACCCAAAGCGCTTCAGGGCATGCCGATTGCCCTGATAACCGCGGCCCTGTTGTCGATGGCATTTATGGGCTTCTCCGGTATCAGCCGTTAAAACAAAGCCCCGGATTTTCCGGGGCTTCTTCTTTCACGCTTGTTTTTTCAGTTCTCTCAACAGGCTCTGCACCTGCGGATGAGTAATTTTTTCTTCGGCATAATTGTAAAATTCTTCAAACAATCTGCCGCCATAAGTTTGCGTCTCATCATAATAACGCGCCTGAATAACGGCATCAAGCTTGTCCATATTGCGGACAAACACGGCTTCCGGCGTTTTCTGTTCCTCAAATTCGGCAAACAGTTCCGCCAGTTCGGGGTAGTCCAGTTCTTTAACCAGCCGCCGCATGGCATCGGTTTCCAATTCATGTTTTTTCTCTGGAGCGATCCCGCTGCCGGGGATAAAATCGCCGACATAGATCTCCGCTAAATCATGGATATTGGCCATTTTCAGACATTTGCACAAATCCAGCTCCGCCGGAGCATACAACTGCACCAAAAGGCTCAAACTCCAAGAGTGGGCGGCATCGCTTTCCGGATTTTCAATTTTGTGATAAACCCAGCCGCTGCGCTGCAAATTTTTCATTTGCCCGCTGATTTTCATAAACTTTTTAATCGTAGCCATAACTGCACATATATTAAGATAAACATTTATTAAACTATATTCGGTTTCTCTCACTGCGTCAACGGCAAAACAAAGAGCCGGAAACCCGGCTCCCGTCATAAGCTCAGTTCAGCAAACCGCCGCTGTTTGCCGTCAGGTCCAAATAGATGTACTGCTCGGCCTGCAGAGGCTGCAGTATCGGTTTAGACCGTCTGGGAGCCTTATAATCAGCCCAGGCCTCAAAAACCTCCTGCGGCAGAATATAACAGTCCCCCAGCAAACAAACCACTTCATCGCTTGAACGGCCGCCGAACAAGTTATATCCGAGCTCAGAATAACGTTGAGCTTCTTCAAACACTTCTTTCCGGCAGTTTTCACGAACTTCGTCGATTGTCCAGAAATAATACGGCTCAATAAACAGCTGGATTCCTTTTTCAATCCGGGTTGAAAAGCCTTTGGTACCGAACGTCATCCGGTGAATGGAAATACGGTTCAACTCGTTCAGGTTATTCAGCAAAACTTTGCAAGCCTGAGAAAGGGAAGGGGTATCAACCACCACGCAGTCCTCATTCGTGCCGGCAAACATCATGTTATCGGCAAAAACAGGCTTTCCTTTTCCCGCCACATCACGGCAGTCTTTTGCTTTTTGAAAATCAGCCGTCAAAACCGATGTTTTTTGCGGGACGGCATATTCCAGCATATCCTTGCTTCCGTCGCTGAAATAACGGAGTTCGCCGACACACAAAGCGCCGAGTTCGTCTTTTCGGTTTTTCAAATCAGCGGTAAAAGCTTCCTGCAAACTGGCATACAAACGACGCTCTTTGAGATCGCTGTATAGTCTCTGAGAAAAAATAATTTCAGCCATAATTCTTAATTTTTTAAAAGTTAATAATATAAATTTACCGCTATTTTAGCCAAATTTTTCCAATAAGCAAGGTTTATTTCTGTCTCTTATACACATCTCCGAGCCCACGAGACAGGCAGAAATCT